>Ga0180009_10000098_pt1 | contig 150578 bp, 130 predicted proteins | sample OS_PC_MetaG_FD_123537 | JGI IMG/M metagenome (GOLD analysis project Ga0180009, IMG submission 123537) | Groundwater microbial communities from the Aspo Hard Rock Laboratory (HRL) deep subsurface site, Sweden - OS_PC_MetaG | ecosystem: Environmental > Aquatic > Deep subsurface > Groundwater...
GATCCGGCATCCAGCGTTTTGAAATAATTATGGATTCCGTATCGAGCACGGAATGACAACATATCAGCTTTCTATAGTCTTAAATTTCAATAAATTATATAAGAACTCAAAACTGTTCAGTTAATAGGTATTCTGTCCCCGGAATTCACCCGGAATTCCATATGCAGCAAAACCATTAGGATCAACAAACATCACCGAGTTGTTGGAGGCTTAGCCGTAGAGGTTGACGTCGCCGCCGGCGAAGCCGATGGGTCTTCGCTGATGAAGCGGCCAGCTTCGGGGTCGTAGTATCTGGCTTTCATGTAGCTTAAGCCGTTGGGTTCTGTTAACACGCCGAATTGACCGTTGAATTTGAAGGGTTATTGATCTCTCTCGACTGCAAATTTTCTTAAAACGCGGTTTTTGAGGTTGAAAAGACAACTCTAAGCGTGAAAAAGGGGTGTTTTCAAAAGCCATATCCCCTTATAATCGATCACCGCTTTGGTCCGAGTCCTTCTGGCAAAAATAGGTAAAAAGTTGGGACTTTAAGCATTAAACACCGATTTTCGCGCTCGTTTAAACCGTCAAATCATATAAGAATTTGGCGGTTAACGGCACTATCTGAATTTCAAATTCACCTGGCAATCTTCCAACCATGAAAGCTTCGAGGGAAGACGGTTCCAGGGGATATCCCATAAAATGGGATTATGGATTTTTCGGGGGTATGTGACGGTCAAATGATTAGAGTCGATTCTTATTTTCGCCTTTTCCCGGATAAAATTTCTGATTTGGTTTGTCTTCAACCTTTTCAGGCTTTTCATCTGACTCCTTCGGAATATCCAAGCCGTTTTGAGGTGAAAACTCAGCATTTGCTATGACTGCGACATAATCGTCGTCGCCTGGTTTGGTCACGAGTTTGATTTCATCTTTGACATATTTAAGATCGGTGATCATCGATCCCAATCTTTGTCGAACTTGTTTTGATGTTCCATTATTTCCTCCTTTTGATTGGTTAAAATGATTATGTAACCATATCAAGTCATGCCTATTTCTTTGTTTATTAAGGTTATTGTTTGAAAATTCGAGTGTCACGGAAGTTAACGGAAGTGGGATTTATGTCACTACAAAATGGGCTAAATAGAGCTGGGATTTGGACCGGTTTTTTTATTGACTTGGAGAAGCCATTAAACTATTTTTAATGTAGTGCTAAACACTACTAATTGGAGATCTATATGAAAACGGTTACAGCCGCAGACGCAAATCGGAGATTTTCGGCCATTCTGCGTGAGGTATCGCAAGGAGAAGAGATGACGATTGTCTCACGAGGAAAACCTGTAGCAACTATTGGTCCTGTCAAAGCAGATAGCCCCGATCGTCATGTTGCTAAAACAAATCTGATTAATAGATTGAAAAAGAGAGATACATCTGGCAGTCGAAATTGGACTCGTAATGAATTATATGATGACTAACTATGAGAATCGCCCTTGACACGAATATACTGGCATACGCAGAAGGAATTGGAGATGACGAACGGTGCAACAAAGCAGTTTCACTGATCGAAAACCTACCGAGTAGCCTGGTACTATTACCTGCTCAGACACTAGGAGAACTGTTTCGGGTCCTAAATAAAAAAGCTAAAAGAAATTCTGAGGAGATTCGCGACGCAATTCTAAACTGGGCAGACAGTTTTGATATAATGGATTCAACATGGTCATCATTTCAAGCAGCATTTGATCTTTCAACATTTCACAAATTACAGATTTGGGATGCTTTGATTCTATCTGTTGCTGCTGAAAATCGATGCAGGTTTTTGTTGAGTGAGGATTTTCAAAATGGTTTTACATGGAAAGGTGTAACGATTGTCAATCCCTTTGTTCGCCCCTTGAATCCTGTATTTAAAAGTATCTTAAGCGACATTAACGATTGAGTCGTATCCTATACCTAATAGGTGTCAAATCTCCGCAATTTCCACCATTTTACCCCACAACCCTTCCGTATCAATCTCAGCACTCGCTGTAGCTCCATAAAATCATAGCTATTTCTTTGTTTATTAAGAATTTTATCTGAAGATTCGCTTGTCCCGGAAGTTACAGGTAGTGCGTTTTATGTAACTACAGAATGGGCTAAACAGGGCTGGGATTTGGGCTGAAGGTGTTTTAGAATTAAGATATATTGAAGTCAAACGTCAAGCAACCGCCTACTGAGGAGAGTCTGCATATCTCGCCTGCCATCTACGATAAGCATAATATAAACAGTTCTTTTTATGATTTGGTATACCAGTCTATAAGGCTTGAAATAGACCTCACGATATTGCTTTATGCCTAGATTTATCAATTCGTCTGGGTATGATCCTCTTTCCGGAAAATGTGATAGACGGTCAATTGCATTTTCAATCTGATTAAGTACATATTCTGCACTACTTGGACTATCATTCAAATGAATATAATCGAAGATTTCATCGAGGTCTTTTGCCGCATCATTTGTTAAAAGTACATTATACGACATTGGTATCTCTTTTTTTTGTCCTAATCTTGTCCAGAGCTTCCGGTGCTGATATTACTTCTCCGTCCTCAATTTGCTGATTTCCTAATGCAAGAATTTTAAGCATTGCCATTGTTTCTCTATCTTTTTCGAAGCTTTCAATGTCTTGAATGATCGCTTTGGCTTCTCCATTCTGTGTAATAATCAGCGGATCCTGATGAGATCCGATGTTCCTGATGATGTCAGCTGCATGTGCTTTTAGAAAGCTAATCGGTTTGATATTATTTGATAGTTTCATACTATCTCCTGTAAAAATGATTGAAGTTGTCTAAATTTAGTCCGAATTAGGTCTATAAGTCAATTGGTTTTGCAGTTCAGTATTTTTTCGACAGATAGCTAGGCTAAGGAGAGTATCGAGTTGGTTTTACTTTAAGGTGTCAAATCTCCACAACATCCACCATTTTACGCCAATACTTCAAATGACCAATGAATCCATCGCTTTTTGTCCTTGTCAAACTTAAATAAAAGCTCCCTTTTATAACACCAGTGAGTAATATGCCATACATAACCGAGATGATGATATCTGGTTGTACAGGGATGATAGATTTATCTTTTTTGTGATAATTAGACTATTCTGAAAATCTTAGACAGGCTTATTTAATACCAAAAAGTGCTTTCTAAGGTAAAATGATAGGTAAGGAGCTTGGTCCGACCGACCTAATTCTGTGCAATAACGCTCTATATCTAGCAAAAAATAAAGTGACCTGTTTACTAATGAGAAATGGATGTTTCTATTCTGCGTAGGAAGGACTCAATGAAATAAGCAATTGACCACCTGCATATAGAATAGGTCCCGCTAACATTGGCAGTACCTGAGCATAAGCATGCAAAGCAAACTCAATATCGCCCAGGTAGACCATTCCAGTCCCAGCAGTTAGCAGCACGCTCTGTGTTTTCGAAAACTTCCCACTAAAAAAGGTTGATATCGCTCGTGTCACCAAAAATGGTAGAATCAGACTGTAAATCAACCCGGGGATTTTCATTTCTCCCAAATGTGGCCAGAGGTAAATCATCAAAGCAGCATTAAACAGCAGTGCAACCACACCGACGAAAATATCTTTAAAATGGAACCCGTTGATAATAGTCAAACCGATGGCATAGGTCATGTAAGCGACGACGAATATCACCAAGCCCCGAATCACAACATATGGATCATTCATGTTAAGGTTCAAGAAATCACCGAGAAGCGCCACTGCCAAACCGCAAGAAATGCATAATATTAAAGCCCTGCTATGCTTGTGCAGGCGAAGCGCCAAAAGTGCTATTCCAATACAGAGGATGGTGATCAAGGGTTGAACAATAGAGACAACTGATAGATCGTTATTAATACGAGCCCACCAGTAGATACCGATACAAATAGTTGCAATAGCCGCTAATATCATATGAAGTCGCATAACTTTCCTTTGTTTAGGATTTTTCGAAAAACATTCCAATTTTTCTGAAGAAAATTTTGGAAACAGTTAATTGATCAATTCTCAACTGGATGTTCGATCAACGGAGAATGGGGTCGGACCGAGCTAATGGACGATTATTTGTCCCCCGTGCTGACCGTTCCCTGTTTCTATCGATTTAAAAGGTCGCACAGGCAGTCTCTTCTCTTGCCTGGATGAAATGTATGCAGAATCTAAGTTGTGGGTAACCAGATGTCAAATTCTGTTCCTTCTCCAGGAGAGCTGGTTACACTGATGTTTCCGCCATGATTATTTACTGTTGATTGAACATAACTCAAGCCCAGACCATTTCCTCTTTCGGATCGGCTTTTATCACCACGGTAAAATGGATCAAAGATTTTAGGAAGATCATCAGCGGTGATTCCTGGACCTGAATCTGATATCCTTATATTGACACCGCCGTTGAATTGACTGATGACCAGTCCAATTTTCCCGTTTTCCTCGGTGAATTTGATGGCATTGTCCAGGCAGTTGGCGATGATTCTCTGGATTTTGTGAAGATCGGCATGAATCATTATGGGCCTTTCACTGATTTCAAAACATAACTGCTGATTTTTAAATTCTGCAAGTGCGCTAAACAGCTCTTCAGCATCGTCTAGAATTTCACAGATATCAAATGTTCTTTTGTCCATGATCTCAATTCCTGAATCCATGGCAGCTATTTCCAGCATGGTATTGATCATGGTTTCCAACTTGCCGCAATCTTCTATCACATTTTCCGCCATGATCTTGTATTCCTGAAGGTCATCTGATCCGCGAAGAGTAACTTCGATATTTCCCCGGATGCGAGTCAAAGGGCTGCGAAGATCGTGGGCAACACTATTGGAAACAGTTTTTAATTCTCTAATCGATTTATCGATCTTATCAATCATTAGATTAAAGGTTCTGGCAAGCTGTTCAATCTCTTCGGGATACTGACCGGTTGGCATTCTTATATCAAAATTCCCTTTGCTGATGTGAGAGGCCGTGACTGTTACTTTTTTAATCCCCTTGGTAGCAAGGCGGGAAAGGATGATACCGATTCCAATCCCACCAATAATCATAATGACGACAAAAACCGCTGCCGTTTTGATAATAAGTTGAGTAATAGTACCATCATCGGATATAAGGGTTCCCACAACAATCGTAATACCTGCCCTGGTCTTCCTGTATAAAAATCTAATACTGGTCTTAGGAGATGTAATTTCTGAAAAAAAAACTGGTTCGCCAACTTTCAAATCTGCAATCAATGAGCGATTGATTACAATCGATTTCCAGGAACTCAAGTCAGAGGAGGCTAACAGGTCTCCTGTGGGAGAAAGAAGCTGAATAAACCCGGATTCAGATTCGTTTTCGTAATCCTCCTCTCGAAGTATTTTTTCTATATTTTCAAGGGATTCTTCGCTTATTTGCTTTTCCACTCCATCAGCATATAAAATCAGAATGTCATCAAATCGTTGCTCAAGACCTTTCAGCAGGGTAAACGAAAGAAAAAAAATCATAATGAGAGAAAGAAAGCCGGAGAGTATGGCGTAGACAAGTGCCAGGCGACCTGCCAGAGTTCGGGGAAGTCTAATTCCGATCTTCACAGACATAACCTAATCCTTTGACTGTGTGGATATAATTCTTTTCACAAACATCAGTCAATTTGGAACGTAACTTGGAAATCTTGGCTTCAACAACATTGGTTTGAGGATCAAAATTATAATCCCAAACATTTTCCATGATCATTGTCTTTGAAACGACTTTCCCCTGGTTCCTTATCAGATATTCCAATAAAATCAATTCTTTTGGTTGAAGAAAAATCTCCTTGACGTTTGCAAAAACTTTTTTACGAAGGAGATCAAGGGTGAGTTCTCCAACCTGAAATACAACCGAGTTATCGTTTTTGTTTGAACGGCGAATAAGGGCGTGAATCCTGGCCACCAACTCGGAGAAGGCAAATGGCTTTACCAAGTAATCATCACCCCCGCTTTCCAGACCTTTGACACGATCATAAACTGTGTTCTTTGCGCTGAGCACAATCACCGGCAGAAAATTTCTCCGAATCCTTAACTCCTTAATCAGTGATAATCCGTCCAGTCTGGGCAGCATAATATCCACGACTGCAACGTCATACTGTTCACTAGTAGCAAGATGCAACCCGTCTTCACCATTAATTGCGTGGTCAACACAAAAACTTTCCTGGTTAAGACCTTTGATCACAAAATCTGCAGTTCTTTGATCGTCTTCAACGAGTAATATTTTCACCTGCTTCCGATTGAGTATTTTAGATGTCATTTCTATCCGAGATTGTTCAGATGGTACTCGTCATAAATCTTTTCTGTCAAAATAAGAAGTTCCAGATATAGCTTTTCATATTGCACCCTGGCCAGGATTTCATGTTTTTTTGCTTCAATGAGTTCTTGCTGAACCTGTGCCAATTGAAATCCGGTGCTTTCCCCGACTTTATACTTTACCATCTCCTCTTTCAAAAGGGATTCCATCAGCAACCTGTTGTCAGAAGCCAGACCGATTGCTTTTTTAGCAAGATCGATATTGATCAGAATGGATTGTAGTCCTGTTTTAAGTTGCAGTTTTATTGTGTTGATTTGAATTGTTAATCGGCTGTTTTCCAGTAAGATTTTTTTCTTTTTCTCCGGAGTGGATCTGTCGAAAAGAGGGATGCGCCATGTCAATCCAAGTTGATAGTCATTGAGTCGATTTTCCGCCATTCTATCGGATGCAAAAGACGATTCTCTGGAAAAACCGTTTATGTTGTACTGAAGATTCAGATCAATATCCGGCTTTTCAAGGTTTGCGATCTCTTCCATGGCAAATTGATTCAACTGCAGCTCGCTATTCATTAGAGCAAGTTCCCTGTTCCTTTTCAGGATAAGAGAAAAAAGGGATTCAAAATCTATCAATTTATCCCTGATATGGGGTTTTTCCGAAGGATAGTAGCATAATGGCTGATCTTCGACCTGAAGCGCGGTTCGAATCGTGTTTTCGATGTGACTTTTATTGGTGATTTCCTGTTGAAGGGCTAGCCTGGTTGTTGCAAGATGGCTTTCACTGTGTCTGATTTCAATTGGATTAGTTGTTCCAAGATCATATCGAAGTCTGGTTTCCTTTAATAACTGTTCAGCCAGGTGGGCTGCCTCTTCCAACATTTTCATATTCTCGTGGCTTACAACCAAATCCCAGTATGCATTGCTAATAGACTTAATCAGATTGAGTTTCGCAATCTCCGATTGTATTTCCGCCTGATTTATAGTCACCTCTGCATATCGCTCAGGAAGAACATTGACGTCTCCCCAATCCCTGAAGATTGGAATACTAACCGCCGCAGAAAAGGAATCAATGTAAACAGGTGGATCTGTTTTGCTCCAGCCTCCAAAATCACTGGAACCATTTTCCATATCTCCAGTCTGCATCTGACTTTTAATTTTGCTGTATCCAATGCTGTAACTAATTCCGTTTCGATCCATTTTGTTCCAGGCTGCAGACAGAACCTGTGAATCCGCTGCAACAAAGTTCAGATAAGGTTCTGCAGCAGTCTCTACTCCCAATACATTCAGGATTTGCCTTACCTCCGATAACCCACTGGATGAAGAGGGCGTTATTTTTCGATTCACATCCATTGATGTAGTGATTGCCGGTTGAAAAGACTCCTGTGATGTAATGCGGTCAGTCGAGGCTATCTGTTTATTCAATTCGTTTATTTCCATTGTTGAACTTTTCTCCAGAGCCAATCTCAATAAATCAGCAAGGCTAATACTCTTAGCATCTTGAATTCCTGTTTTTTGCTCTGAAGACAGATCTTTATAAATCATGTCAGGATTGGCAGAAGCGAAGGCACCCTGATAAATTGTTATTAAAAGAATAAAAAGAAAAACAATATCTCTTTGTATCTTTGTTGGAATAAGCGTGTGATACATATCCGGCATGGTTTACTCCTGTCTACATGGAAAATACGAAATAACTAACAGCTGATACTATCAGGCTGACATTGATTATCCGGAGTGACCAACACATACAGGCAGGGAATCAATACCAGCGAGAAAAAAGTGGCGGCAATTAAACCAAAGATAATGGCAGTGCAAAGCGGCATCCATATAGTGCTACTCAGTGCGAGGGGTACAAGCCCTATACAGGTTGTTATCGTTGTGCTGAGAATCGGCCTGAGTCGATCAGCAGAACCGCTGGCGGCCGCCTCCTTTCTTGAAAATCCGTTTTTCAAATTAGTGTTCATGGTATCGATCATCACAATGGCGTCATTAACAACAATTCCGACCAGTGCAACGATACCGAACATAGCAGGAAAAGAGATGGGTATCCAAAAGAGAAAAAATCCGCAAAAGGTTCCAATCAGTGCAAACAACACACTGAACATTATAATCAGAGGCTGTAGAAACGAATCGAATAGCAAAGCCAGAATGGCAAATACCAGGAACAAACCGATCCCAAATGCCTTAAACATGTTTTGATAGGTCTCAGAAGTAGCTTCAACTTCTCCTCCCAAACGGTAATCATATTCATCAGGCCAATTTTTCTTCAATATTTCCAGTTCTGGAATTAGCTCTTTAAATATCTCATTGACTGTGCGGTCTGAATTCCTGGCCATTAAGGACACTGTCCGATTTCCGTTAAGACGGCTAATGGAAGGAGGGGATTCGAGAATAACCGGTGTTACCAATGAATTGACTTGAACCCGATTTCCCTGTTCATTCACAACAGCAATTGATGCAAGATCTTCCCATGTTGCTGGCATACCAAGGCGGTTTTTCTGCTCTGACCAACCAGTCCCGATCCACATATCCATTTTTTCCATTCGATCAGGCAAATAAACATTTCCCAGTTTCTCAGCATTCATTGCCAACCGCATCTGAAAAGACATATGCCCCAGGTCGACATGCTGCAAACTCATTTCTTCCCGCCTGGGTTTAAATTTTACAAATCGCTGCATCTGCCCGATATTATCCCTGACATCAGTAACCCCCTGAATTTTTTTTAATTTATCTTGAATGGCTAGTGAAATGTTTCGCAATTGTAACATCTGATGGCCGGTGATTTCTATTTGAATGGCGTCCCCTGAATCTGAACCTCCAACATCAGGCGACATGGTCAATCGGGCTCCCGGTATTCTGTTGACAACCTGAAGGAGTTCAGTGCGTAACTCCTCAGAGTATTCATAGCCCAACTTTTCACGATTGTTTTTTTCAACAAAAATACAGGAGAAGCTCACCAGATAGGGTGCATGGGTTTCTGAAAGCCAATCAACCATGGAATTGAGCGAAAAGGGACTTTTCATACCAACCAGCTTTGAAACACTTTCAAAGTATGGTTTCTGTCGAAGAACCTGTCCCATGAGCTCTGCATGTTTTTCAGATTGTTCAAGGGAGGTGTCATTGGGAAGCTCAACTGTAATCCCCAGTCGCCTACCGTCAGATTTTGGATAGAGTTCCCCGGGTAGATAATCCACACAGACCAGACTGAAGAAAAAAAGCATAAGGGTAAATACACACCAGGCAAAAGCCACTTTCCTGTTGGGAATGGCATAACGTTTCAACCAGCTATCCAGGAGAGCCGAAAACTTATCATTCAGGTGGTCAACTCTTGTTTTAGACACTTTTTGGGACTTGAACCGCATTACCAGTTGGGAAAAGGGAGTTGCAATGAAAACAGCAATAAAGTAGGAAAGGGCCAGACAGATGGCAGCAGTTATTGGAATGAAGCGAATGAATTTCCCTTCGACTCCTCCGATAGTCATCAACGGCAGGAACACAACAATGGTGGTCAAAATCCCTGATAGGAGAGGTGAAGCATATGTCCTCAAAGTAAACGCAACTGCTTCAATCGGAGGAAGTTTCTTAATAAAAACGGCATCATGCATCCCCTCCATCATCAAAATGAAAGAATCGATGAGCAGCCCCAGCGCGATGACCATACCGATAATCACCAGTTCATTGATAGTGAACCCCAACACCCATAATAGCGCAACTGCCCCCAAAAAAGTCAGTGGTACTGAAATTGTGGCAATCAGCGCTTCCCTCCAGGATAGCATAATAAATAAGACCAGTGATACTGCAACCATTGCTTGCCAGATGTTGTTGAATATTGTTTTTAACTGGCTGTTGATGTTTTTCGATTCGTCCGCAATGGTATCGACGTTGATATCTTTGGGCCAGTCGGACGATTTCTGCATCTGCTCAATAATATTTTTGGCCTTTTTGATGATACGAATAGTATCCTTGCCGGGGAGTTTGTATATGGACAGGGAGATGGTTTTGGTAAACGGGCCATTTTGTTTACTAAAATATGCTTTTGTTGTCTCACGATTCTGAAGGATGCTTACTTCGGCAATATCCTCAAGATTAATTACACGTTCAGCGTCCAGGTGTATGATGGGAAGTTTTTTCAGATCTTCAATATTTTGGAAACGCCCTGAAAGCTCAAAGTAAGAATTAAAATCGCTGCTATCGAATTGTCCCCAGGGAAGATCAATATTTTCAGTTTTGATTCGTTCCACAACCAAATAGGGTGATATCTGCAGAGCAGAAAGCTGATCCGGTTTGAGACTGATCTGGAGAATCTCACTGCTGTCTCCTTCAATATCCACTTTTTTTACACCTGGGATTTTTGCCAGACGATCCTTGACTTTTTTAGCCGAAAAATTCAATTCATTCCCATTGAGCTCTCCATAAACCTGAAAGCTGATAATGGGGAAATCGGACATCAGAATAGGTTCAATATATGGCTTCTTGGCATTTTTTGGTAAATATGACTCTGCTTCCGCCACCTTAGACCTTAAAAGCTGCATCGATTCTCCCATGGATGTATCAGCATGAAACTCCACTGAAACAACCGAAGCTGAGTTGGAAGAACCACTCCTGTATCTTTTTAGTCCTTTGATGGATTTTATTTTATCTTCGATTTTGGAGGTGACCTCTTTTTCGACTAACTCTGGCGATGCACCCGGCCATTCTGTAAAAACCAGAGCCTGGGGAATCTCCAAATCAGGATTCGCCTCTTTGATCATGCTGTTATAGGCAATAAGTCCTGCAATCACAAGAAAAACGGCCGTTAGAATACAGAAAGTGGTCTTTTTAAAGAAAAAATCGTAAACAATAGAACCTGAATTTGCTTTCATTGGTTAGTCTGATATTTGATGATTAAGGATTTTTACTTTCTCTCCATCGGTCAACCGCTTCTGACCTTTGATGATCAACAGATCGCTTTCGTTGAGTCCTTCTACGATCTCAACAGAATAAAGCCCTTCTATCCCGGTTTTGACATGGGTTTTATGGGTAATCCCAGTTTCTCGATCAACTGTAAAAACAACACTCTCTTTTTCTGAAAAAAGGAGGCTCATAATCGGTACTTGAAGCACATTTCGTTTTTCCTGTGTCAATATGTAACATTTGACATACATGCCATCTTTTAAGCCTTTCTCTCTTAACGTTGTTCTAAGTCTGACCCTGCTAGTGCGATCTCCCGAGTTGATAGAAGGATTAACAGAATAGACAACGGCATTTAACGCATCTGTTTGATTCTTCCCCGGATTGCTGGAAGTATCTTGTGTTTGCTTGTTGTTGAAAGCAGTGATTACCGCAGATTGATTCGGTTTTATTAGCTCAGATTCAATGGAAGGAATGTGAAGCAAAACTTCAAATGGATTTTCAGACATAATCACAATGGGCGAGGTAGACAGGAAAGCTTGTTCATTTGATCTATCAATCAATTCAGGTGATACGAAATCTCCCGGTTTTATATTTAGGTAGGATATAACCCCATCAAAAGGAGCAAAAATCCGGGTGTGTTCCACATCAAGCTCAGCCAGATTCTTCTGTTGAATCAGTATTTTTATCTGCTCTTCAGCTGTGGACAATTCGACTTGCGCCATTGAAAGTGCCGATTCGGCATCGGAGAGATTGACCTTATATTCTTCGAACTCAGCTTTTGTTACCAGTTTGTTTTGGAAAAGTTTTTCCGAGCGTTCAAACTGTTTCTTCCTCAAATCCAGCCTGATCTTTGATTGCGAGACGGCTTCTCTGGCATTTTGAAGACCTTGTTGCGCGGCATTCAGCTCAGCCTCTCTAATTTTAAGCATCTGAACCTGAGAGCGATCATCCAACCTTGCCAATAACTGACCTTTCCCATCCCCATGGGAAGTACCCAACACTTTGGAACCTTCCTTTATGGGGCGATTTGTTATATCATTACCGACAAAAACGACTTTGCCTGCGGTCTCAAAACTCAGGTATTCTTTCCTCAGCGCTCTGACAGTTCCTTCTGCGCTGATCCATTGTCTGATAGACCCTCTGTTAACCCTAACGACCGCAACGGTCGGCAGCTCATATTCAACTTTTATTGTTTCTGGAGTCTTGTCGATTTCATCAAATCGTTGAAGAAATAAAAGAACTATGAACGCGATAATGATAAAAATGAAAATTGTAATTATTGCTCGTTTTGTTTTTGTCATATTTTTATCAGCCTTTTAATACGTCATTGGAATTGAACTTTCCAAAAATTCTAGTCTGAATGTTAGACCCAAGTAGTTTTTGGGATATATTCACTATGCTGATTGAATGTTGTTTAATTTTATTATGCAGGAGAGATGTTGTTGCAAGATTACCTGAAGATTGCCATTTGGCAATCTTGGGAGGAGATAGATAAACAAATGTTAGCAGCAGAGAGATATCGAGTTTCAAATTCAAAATACTCCTATTCTCCACAACCAATATCGTCATTTGATGATTAAGGTATTGTCGAAGACTCTTACCGAAAGGATGGATGATAAGAACTTGCTTTTCGTGTGTCAAGCTATCGATCATGAATTTTGAAGAAAACGAAGCTCAATCTTGAATTTGAGTCTCAGAATTCAGGTTGAATCCAGGGAAAATGGTAAGGTTCATTCGGAAAAACTTCAAAGTCAGACCCAATTCATCAAGATCTACAGAAACTTCAGCATTCTTCGAAGAACAGGCTTTCGGAAGGTCTAGCTGACAAGGTCATCCATTTCACAATGCCAGCCATCATCAATCGGGGTATAAACAATCTCTTCTATAGCAATCGGTGAATCTCTTGAAGATTCCTCATCCCACAATTCCAGGTATTTTAGAATCTTTTCAATCGGCACACTCTCTGTTATGAACGAAATAATTCTCATTTCATGCTGACATTCAGGACAGATCAAAGGGTCCTCTATCCAGATCTTCTTTATTCGGGGGACATAATACTCATCTTTGACCTTTAAGACATTTCATGGTAACGACTTCGATATAATATAACTTTTTTCCAATTCGAGTTTTACTATTCGCAAATCATACTGGTGCAACTTATATGGCTAGATTAGCAAGAGTGGTAATACCTGGAGTCGCTCATCATGTCACTCAACGTGGCGTTCGCTCTATGGATATTTTCTTAAATGACTCTGATCGTGCTTTGTACCTATCACTGCTCAATGAACAAGCGACAAAAAGGAACGCGCGATTTCTTGGCTATTGCTTGATGGATAACCATGTGCACTTCCTCATAATACCCGAAGAAGAAGACGATCTTCGAGCAATATTTGGCGAGGCTCATCGGCGATATACTCGAAATATTAACTTTCGACAAAAGACCAGGGGATATTTATTTCAAGGTCGCTTTTTTTCGTGCCCACTTGAAGACAGGCACCTTTTAGCCGCCGCACGTTATGTAGAGAGAAACCCTGTACGAGCTGGAATCAGCGAGACGGCAAAAGAATATTATTGGTCAAGCGCGAGATTCAACTTAGACATGGTCGCTGAAGATATTTTGATTCCGAAAAAGCATCCTTTATTCGGAAAAGCAAAAGAATGGGAAAAATGGCTGTCATCAGATCCTAAAAACGTGAATGAATTAAGAAAGAACTTTCGTACCGGGAGACCTTTAGGTAGCTATCAGTTTTTAAGGCAAGCGGAGCGAATCACGGGAAGAAGCCTAATTCCAAGAAAACCTGGACCGGAAAAACAAAGTTGAGTATTATGTCCCCCGAAATCCCATGATTAAGTTTCAATGTTAAATTTGATTGTGAATTTTGTTCCGTTTTTACTTTCCATTTCGATTGAGCCGTCGAGCTGGTTTTCAACTAAAGTTCGAACAAGTTTTAGTCCTAAAGAACTAGAGTCTTTCCAGTCCAATCCATAAGGCATTCCAATACCGTCATCCTTCACAATTAATGTTAGTTCCTTATCCAACTTTTTCATAGTTACACTGATTTCTCCTTCCCTATCTTTAGGAAAACCATGCTTTAAAGAGTTGGATATTAGTTCATTAATAACTAAACCAAGTGGATAAGCTTGATTAATACTGATCGGTAGGTTTTCAATGTCACTATTTAGTTTAATTTTTCAATGATCGTTACAGTATGTTTGAAATATGGAAGTTGTAATTTTGGATAGATAGAATTTCAAATCAATGTCTGATAATTTTTCAGACCCATGTAGTGTCTCATGGACTGCTGACATTGCGTAAACTCTACTTTGACTGTCCTTGAGAATTTCTTTTGTTTTGTCATCATCAATATTGTTGGATTGCAATTTAAGCAAACTATTGATGACTTGCATGTTGTTTTTAACCCGGTGATGGATTTCGTGAAGGAGGGTTTCTTTTTCTTTAAGGCTAGCTTTGAGTTGTTTTTCAGTCTTTTTCCGTTTTGTAATATCCATTACTCCCGCAACAGCACCAATATATTGATTGTTTTCATGAAGGGGTCAGGCTTGCGTTATTGCGCAATTATGCATAGAATGCTGAAAATATAGGGAGTAATTTCGTTTAGGATTTTCTCCATTCTGGTCTTCCAACCGACCACCTACCCCCAAACCCAATAATACCAGCAAAGTTACATTTTCCACCATTTTACCCCAATACCTTCGTTATCAGTCATTTCGCTTGTTGTAACTCCATACAAATCATAGCTATTCCTTTGTTTCTTAGTTTTTTTTTGAACGGAAGTGTTGATTTTTAAATTATTTGGGCAGGATGTCCCTGTCATGCGATAATGGGACCATTCAAAAAATTGATAATACATGATTATCAAATCATCAATCCATTGCACAGTGATATCCGCTTATGCAATTCATCGGTCATTTTGAAGCCAATTTCATAAGATGTAGATTCAAAATCGACAGCAATGAAGAAATACGCTGATATCATTGTTTATGCCCGTGGGGTGAAAAAAGCAATTCCTTTCTAAACATCCTGTTTACAATACTTGCAGGAAAAAAATAAACAATATTTCCGTCCGTGCCAACAATTGTGCTTCCTTAGCTGTCCTGTTAGGCTTCCAGAAAACAAGGAATTCCCCTATAAATTTAGACAACTATAATATTCGGAGAGGTTGATGATGGAAGCTATGGAAGCACTGGTATTGGTAAGTGGACGTGTTGAGGAAGAATTACTCGTGAGAAATGAATATCTGGCAGCGGAAAATAGGATTCTCACATCTAAAGTCAAAAAACCAGTGAGCTTCAACGATAGTGAACGGATTCAGTTAGCTAAAATCGGGAAACGAGTTGGCATTAAAGCTTTGAAGGAGATATCTTGTATTGTTAAACCGGAGACGATTCTGAAATGGTTCCGAAAATTGGTAGCAAAGAAATTCGATGGGTCCAAATTCCGCAAGACATTTGACAGGCCTCCAATCAGCCCTGAACTAGAAAAACTGATTATCCGTTTTGCTGAAGAGAATCCAAGCTGGGGATATGATCGAATTTAAGGAGCTTTATCAAATCTGGCTTACAAGGTGAGCGACCGAACCGTGGGAAATGTTTTGAAACGCAATGGTGTCCCTTGAAATTACCTCCTCGGAGCCCGAACTTGAATGCATTCGCAGAAAGGTGGGTATTGTCCATCAAGTCTGAATGCACCTCAGGGCTAATTTTCTTTAGCGAAGAGAGCTTACGGCAGGCTTTGAGAGAATACACAACCCACTATCACGAAGAAAGAAACCATCAGGGAAACGGAAATCGATTATTGTTTCCACCTCAGGAATACGATTCCGTCAATAAAGACAGTGGCATTAGATGTCACTCTCGGCTCGGAGGCGTGCTTAAATACTACTTTAGAAAGGCTGCTTGAGGGTGATGGACAAGATATTCATTTCAAAATCCCTTATGGATCCTTTCTATTCTGGAGTTAGCAGCTGATTTACTTTTTTCACCCCACGAGTATAAAATTCCTATTTTTAGGAGTAATAAGAAAAATCTCCTTTTTGTTCAGGACCAGTTTTTAGAGGTGAAAAATAGGAATTCACATTACATCACGTAATGATGGGCACAGCATTGCCCATCCTACGATTAATGGAGGCTTAAACATGCATTCTTGGTCGTTTGTCCTTTTTCCTAATATCCGTTTTTTTTGCGTTTTTCACAGATTTTTCCTGTTTTTTCATTATGTTTTGCGCTGTTTCCCATTCACCAGCTTCTGCAAAAGCGACAGCCATTGCCATTGCTTCAAATCGTTCAATGAATCGTTTCATTGTTATCTCCTCGTATGTTAATAAAGATTAATTCCTCATTTACACCTTTTTACTGCTCCATCACCGATGTATCACCGCATGCTATCTGCCACTTTTGGCAATCCAGACCGGATTTGAGTTATTCCTTATAACCTGCTCCATCACATTTTCCGTCAGGTATTTTTTGATCACGTTTTTGTGATTAAAACCAAGAATGATCAATCCAGCTTTGATGGTTCGTGCCAGTTCACAGATTTCCCGTGAAGGTTTTCCGTGTCGCTTGATTGTTTTGATATGCCGGACACCATGCTCTTCCGCTATTTTTTTTGCTTCATCCAGGAGTTTCATCGCATCGCCATAAGATTTATCCCAGATGTTATGTTCATAATTAAATCCTTCCAGCGGGACTTCAAACGCCGTGACAATGGTCAATTCTGAGCCATAAGTGACACTGAGATCTATTGACCTTTTAAGAGCAACTTTGGCTCCTTCGGAGGCATCGTATGCCAGAAGTATCCGATCCAGATTTAGAGGTGCATCTTCAGGGATCACCAGGATATCAGCACTGCTCTGACTGATCATTTTTGTATCAATGGCACTGACAGGTACCAGATCCATGAAAGTGGATGATTTTTTGTCTACTACAATTAAATCCACATTTTCATTCTCTGCCAGATTTAAAATCTGGCTGAAGGGATCCCCTTCCTGAAGAACAGATTTCCTGTTTAGATTATAAGCTTTGGCAACGTTTTCGGCATTTACCAATGCTTTTATATAAGAGTCTTTTAACTCCACCAGCACATCCTTTTTTCCCATCAGACGAAGATCACCATCATATGAAGGAACCACCGACAACAATACAAGCTGACTTTGTTCCGAGCGAGCCAAAGCTGAAACCTCTTCCAAAGCATGTAAGGATGCAGCAGAGCTATCAATTGAAACAAGCATCTTGGTTATCATTTTGCCTCCTTCAGTGTTTTCTCTTTAGGGCGAACTCAGACCCAGTGATAATAGACCTTCCAAATGGGCAATGGTTGGCTGACTGTGTCTGAGTTCTTTTTAGAACTGGCCGGTTTTTCTTTCCCTGTCTGAAGACCGATAATACGCGATTATCAGTCAACTATCCAGGCGCGGCACTAGCCTTGGCCAATAGAGTTTCTGCTCTTTTTGCTTTGAACATACTACCCAGAATAATGACGGCACCCACGGTCAAAGCAAGACACATGACTGCGAAGCTGGTCTTATCCAACCAATAAATAATCTGTTCATCAATCTCGACCAAACCAATTTTAGTCAGATAGTTGGGAATGGCTAAACCACGACTAACCGCCACCATCAGCATGATTGTACTCATCACCAGTTTAATCATATAATCTTTGACATAGGTTGTTCCGATTGCTCCCAACTGAACACCAAAAAGAGAACCTGCCAGAATAATGACAGTCAGCCTGATATCGATCAGACCATGAAGCCCCCAGTTGATAGATCCGGAAAATCCCATTACAAATGCAACCACCAGTTCGGTTGCAGAGGCAACCAGACTTGAAGCCCCGATTACATAAATCATTCCCGGAACACCGATGAACCCGCCGACAGCAATGGTTGCAGCCAGCAGCCCTGTGGCGATACCCACGGGGATCGTAAACCATACGGAAATGGTTAAGTCAGCAGTCTTAAGGTGGATCATCGGGGGAAGATTGATTGACTGCAGTTTCTTGGCTAACTTTGTTACAACACTGTCTTCCCCTGATTTGGACAGCTTTATTGCATCTTTCATCACATAACCACCAACGGTAATCAATACCACAAGAAAGGCAATACTGACATAAAGGTTGGAACCCGCTTCGCCCCATGTCTCTCGAATCCAATGTTGAATCTGAATCCCTATTTGAACGCCAACTCCAGCGGAAACAGCCACAATAAGTCCAAGTTTTATATCCACCTGACCATAACGAAATCGCTTATAAGCACCAATCATGGCCTTTGGAAACTTATGACACATATTACTGGCAACTGCCACTGTTGCAGGAACTCCCAGACTCATCATGCCCGGGGTAAGAACAAATGCTCCCCCGGAGCCAATAAATCCGCTAACCAGTCCACCGATAAACCCGACGATGAACAGGAATGTTACGTTAAAAATATCCAGATCAATAAAACTCATACCTTGTTGAATCAAGTCCATTCTTCATCTCCCCGATTTCAGCTAGTTGACAGTTAAACGAGCACGCTGGTCTTTCTTGACAACCGGCTGTTTTTGTTTCTTAATGGTGGTGCTTGCAATGGTGCTTTTGCTGGCAGTTATTCCCAGCATTTCCAAGCATTGTCCTGCAAAAGCACCATGAATAATCGAAAAGGCAAAGGCGGTTAAAACGGGTAATGCTGCATAAAAACTTCCTTTTGTATAGAACTTGGTAACTGTTGCCTCGTTTGCAAACAGCGCCGCATAAATACCGACGGTAGCTGCTGCCAGTAAAGCCGTTTTTAACCATTTTCGACTTTGAGATTGTGGTGATTGGGTCATTATTCTTAAATCTCCTATTTAAACAGTTGAAAAAATTCGGACGCCTCCAACCGGAATTGACAGCGTGACCTTTGGAAAAATGCCGAATTTTACTTTTCCGTTCTCTCTTTATTGAGGGTTGCCAGTTATAATCTGGAAAACGGGCACTCCCAGGTTTAAAGAAAAATTCTGATCCTTTTTGACCTGAACCAGTACAAATTCGATCTGTCGGATCTGTGAAAGTAGCTTTTTGATCTGCGATCTAAAATCGTTCAAAATAACAATGGATTCACATCGGATTCGATACTGTTGGGTTTTTTCCGCCAGGGAACAAAAAAACTCTTTCGCTTTTTTTTGTAAAAGAGTGTTTTTTCTCCTTTGAAAAAGACTAAAACCCAGTGAACGAGGCATGGCGTTTACTGCCAACACATCGTAATGCATCCTGTCTGCAAGATTGACAGCGTATTCAATGGTTTCACTTGAAAATTCCGAATCCAAGGCTACAACCATCATTTTGGGATTTTTGCTTTCATTCAGACGTTCTATTTTATCCAGATAGTTTTCAGCGGTTTTCCATTCACCCGCTTCTGCATAAGTTATTGCAATAGCCGTGAGGTCGAATTTTTTTTTCAGAAGTTTGATTTTATTTTTCATGGAATCGTGACTAACCATCAAAAGTTGACTAAATTAACAAACAGAAACAATCCAAAGATTTCAAAAGACCAATTTTCAGGTTCGCAATCTTATTCGGAAAAAGAAGCCGATATAATCCGTGGTTCTATTCTCCTACTCCACTTTTCATACCACCCTTGACCCTTTACTATAAGTGTTTGTAATATTTATCAAATTTACTATAAATGATAATTCTACAGTCAAGTTGTTCTGTTGCGATATGCAACAGAACAAAATGCAGAAAACTATAAAAACCTATTATTTCAGCAAATTAAAGATGCAACAACAACTCCATTCCCTCCGTTGCACATTGCAACAGTATCCCTGGTTTAATGGATGCGGATTCTGGAACAGCAGATAGAACCGGGTTATTTGGGATAAATTCTGGTTGATAGCAAACTCAACAGGGAAAGGGCTGTTGGGAATGGGGTGAGGGACAAAAATCATAATATTTGAAATTTGAGTTTTCTTCTGGCAGATTTTTTGAAGGTATATAAGGCTAGTACCATATTGAGAAAAGCATTTCTGTTTTCAGCCGGTATTTTAATGAATAGGGAGAGGATTTTATGGGCTTGTTTAAAAAAAACATTGAGGAAGAACCAGCTACGGAAAAGGAACCGGGATATTTGCAGGATTTGTATAAAGAACTGGATCAGACGTTTTTACCTGACCATGCTCAAAAAGCAGTACGAAGAGAGCTGGAACGTCTGGAAAAGACCGATCCTTCCATTGCTGAATTCAGTGTTGGTGCAAATTATATTAAGTTTGTGTTATCTCTCCCCTGGGGAAAGATGTCGGAAGATAATCTTGATCTGGAACGGGCTGAACGAATTCTGAACGCTGAACACTTAGGGCTTTCGCAGGTGAAGGAGAGGATATTGGATCATTTGGCCACCAGTATCATGTGTCAATCCAGAACCTACCAGATCCTGGTTGTTGATGATGAACCCATTGCATTGGAAAACCTTGCGCATACCCTGAAAAAAGAGAGCTACAACGTTTTTACGGCCTCAAATGGTCAAGAGGCATTGGATCTGTTTGAATCAACTCCTTTTGACCTGGTGGTAACTGACCTTAAAATGCAGAAGATGAACGGCATTCAACTTCTGGAAAATGTCCGAAACATTTCACCGGAAACAAAATTCATCATCACCACAGGTTATGCAACCGTGGAATCAGCTGTTGATGCCCTCAAAAAAGGAGCAGCACACTATCTGCCCAAACCGGTTAAATTGGAGACTTTAAGACAGACCGCTCGGGAATTGCTGGATCAGAAAAGACGCTATCAGGTACCACGAGGTTCTGTTCTCTGTTTTTCCGGACCCCCAGGTATCGGCAAAACATCCGTTGGCCGTTCCATTGCCAATGCATTCGGTCGCAGTTTTATCTGTTTATCCATGGCCGCTTTAAGGGACGAGGCTGAACTCAGAGGACACAGAAGAACATATGTTGGGGCGTTACCCGGAAGAATCCTGTCTGAAATACAAAAAGCCGGAGTGAAGAATCCCGTGTTGATGCTGGATGAAATAGACAAGATTGGTCAGGATTTTCGCGGAGACCCCGCTTCCGTTCTGCTGGAAGTGCTGGATCCAAAACAAAACAGCCGATTTCTGGACTATTACCTGGATATCCCCTTTGATCTCTCTCAATTGATGTTCATTACCACGGCAAATAGCGTGGAAAAACTACCCTCCCCTTTGCTGGACCGCATGGAAATTATTCCCTTCTCCAGCTACACCATGGGGGAAAAAAGGCAAATTGCCCAAAATTACTTGATCCCCAGGCAACTTGAGGCTCATGGTCTCAATAAAAATGATCTTATGTTTTCGGAACAAGCTTTGGACAGCATGATCATGGGCTATACGCGTGAGGCCGGATTACGTAATCTTGAGCGGGAAGTAGCGCAAATCTGTCGAAAAATCGATCGATTGATCTTTCAGAAAAAGGAGACTGTTCCAAAGAAGATTGAAAAAAATGATATCGATCAGTTGCTTGGTCCTCCCCGATTCACCTTTGAAACACGCACTGTAAATGTTCGCCCTGGAGTGGCAACAGGTTTGGTTTGGACGGAGTTTGGCGGACAAATTATTTTCATTGAAACTGCAATTATGAAAGGAAACCAGAATCTTATAATGACTGGTTCCCTGGGCGAGATACTGAAAGAATCCGCCCAGACTGCGCTAAGCTTTGTTCGGAGTAGTGCTGAACAATTTGGTATAAATCCTGATTTTTTTAATGGACATGATATTCATATTCACATCCCGGCAGGATCGATTCCAAAAGATGGACCGTCGGCAGGAATAACGATTGCGGTGGCGCTGCTCTCTCTTCTTACAAAAAGACCGGCAAAAAGTGAGGTGGCAATGTCAGGTGAACTAACTCTCAGCGGCGAACTTCTCCCAGTCAGCGGACTTAGAGAGAAAGTCCTGGCGGCTCAACAAGCAGGACTTAAAACCGTAATATTTCCTTTAAAAAATGAAAGGGATATCAAAGCATTGAGCTCGGAAGTCAGGGATGCAGCGACCATTATTTCAGCTGAATCCATAGCAGCAGTTGTTGAATTGGCACTTGAAAAATCGTTGAAGACTTAATCCGGCATAACTGTCAGATTAACCCTCAGTTTCTATATTGTAACGATTCAATTTTCGCCAAAGAGAAACCCGGTCTATGCCCAGAATTTGGGAGGCTTTGGTCTTGTTGCCATCGGTGTGTTTAAGGACAGCTTCGATATAGTCCTTTTCATTATCCGCCAGGGTTAACCATTCATTGCCAGCCATTCGCGTCAAATTGATATTGGGAGTTTTCAGGTCGGAAGGCAGGTGATTCACAAGAATAGTATTCCCATCGCACATGACAACGGCTCTTTCAATGATGTTTTCCAATTCTCTCACGTTGCCGGGAAATTCATAATTCTCCAAAATCCGAATCACATCATCGGAAATCGACTCCACTTTTTTATCCATGGCCTTCTTGTGCAATTCAAGAAAGTGATATGAGAGCAAGGGAATATCCTCTTTACGATCTATGAGGGGAGGGATGATGAGATTGACGACATTGAGGCGATAATAAAGGTCTTTACGAAATCTCTCATTCTCGACTTCTTCTTTGAGATCCTTATTGGTGGCAGCCAGGATACGCAGATTCACAGGAATCTCATCGGTTCCGCCCAGTTTGATCAGAGTCCGTTCTTCCAGAACACGAAGAAGTTTGGCCTGCATGGAAAGAGGCATATCACCGATCTCGTCCAGAAAAAAGGTTCCACCATCAGCCACTTCCAGAAGTCCCTTTTTCGATCCCTTAGCTCCGGTAAAAGCTCCCGCCTCGTGCCCGAACAGTTCGTTTCCCAGAAGTTCTTCAGTGAATGAGGCGCAGTTTATGGCCATAAATCGATTTTTGCTCCGAGGGCTCAAATTATGAATCGAGCGGGCTATCATCTCTTTACCGGTTCCGGTTTCTCCAAAGATTAAAACATTGCAGTCAACAGCAGCTATCTGTGCTATGGACTCTTTCAAAGCTTTCATCTTGCTGCTTTGTCCTATGATCGTTGGAAAGGCAGATTCTTTGATTTGAAGACGTAATCTACCGACCTCCTGAAACAAGGCGCGTTTTTCCAAGGCTCGTTGCACCAGGATTCTTAATTCATCAATTTTGAAAGGCTTGGGAATATAGGAGTAAGCTCCCTTTTGCATTGCTTGTACTGCAGTGGCAACAGTTGCATAGCCGGTTATCACCAAAACCTCGGTCTCCGGATGTTTGTCTTTCACTGCCTCCAGGAGTTGGATGCCGTTGATATCCGGCATTTTCAGGTCTGTTATTACCAGATCGAATTCAGTTTGCTTTAACAGCTGCATGGCTTTCATTCCGTTTTCGACAGCAACTGCATCGTACCCGTCTTTCTTGAGGATGTGTTCCAGATTATCCCTGGCGATCTCTTCATCTTCGGCAATGAGTATCTTCTTTTTGATCATTAGGCTCCTTATTTTTCCCAATAACTAATCGATAGCTAAGGTTATAATCATGCGGGTGCCACCGGTCAAGAGGGTTTCAACACGAATTTTACCGTTGTGTTGCAGAATAATGCCATAAACGATATATAGTCCCAAACCGGTTCCCATTCCAATATCTTTGGTAGAGAAAAAAGGATCAAATATACGATTTCTTATTTCCACCGGTATTCCTTTTCCGGTATCTTCAACCGCAATAACGACCTGTTTTTTTTCATCATTCTGAACGGCTGTAACAGATATTCTACCTGAATCGGGTTGAATTGACTGAATTGCATTGAGGAACAGATTTAAAAATACCTCCGCCATTTTCTGTCGATCCAGTTTTATTACAATGGATTCTGGCACCTGATGTGTTATTTCAATTCCCTGCGGAATTTGACTTGATATAAGCCTGATGGATCGTTCCACTACATCCTTTAATCTGTTTTCCGTCAAAACAAATTCCTGGTTACGAGAGAACTCCAGTAATCCCCTGACAATATCCCTGGCCCTGAACGTTTCCGATTCGATATTCGACATCATCTTAAGTGCCAGATCGGAGGTAATATCCTTGCACTCCTCCATCATGATCTGACAGGAGGTGGAAATGTTGTTGAGCGGGTTGTTTACCTGGTGAGCTATTCCCGATGCCAACGTTCCGATTGAGGAGAGTTTCTGCGCCTGTACCAACTGGTTCTGTCGTTTTTCCAACTCCTCAACCATCTTATTAAAAGCTAGCATGACCTGTTGGATTTCATCGTTTGTATTCCAAACCTCTACCTTTTTAAACTCTCCCTTTGCAATCTCCTGGGTAGTAACTTCTATTCTTTTCAACGGACGCACAATCTTGCGAACAATATAAATTAATAAAAACACAAAAAACAAAGCAATTAACAGGGATGAAAGTAAAAAGTTGTTGGTTAGCCTGGTGTTGATGCTTAAAATCAGTTTTCGTTCATAAATCACAAAGTCTTGTGAAAGTTGCACCATTTTCTGACCCGAATTACGAAGGTCATCTATCAACCGGTTTTTAACCACATCTGCAAGGTAAGGAGATGCATGGATATAATCGAGGGTTTTCTCATAAATCTCTATATATTTTGATAGATTCGACAGTACTTTTAATTGTTCCTGGTTACTGACATTTGGCAGGATCTCTTGATGTAATTTTTTCCCTTCATCAATAAACCGTTTGGTTTCCCTGAAATCATCTTCCCTGGAAAATAAAAAATAGTTCTTTTCATACCGTCTGATTTCAAGAATTATGTTGCTGAGATCGTAGGCAGATTCCACAACGAAGAATTTTTCTTCAATTTGTGCAAAATTATAAACGGAGATAATGCCCAACAATCCAAATGAGAATAGTGACAAAAAAAAGATTATAAACATTTTCTGTCGAATATTCAGACTTCTAAAAAAAAGAGCTCTCATGGATTCCGATTGGGATTAAATAGGTTGTTGAAGTATGTGTATGAATATCAAGAATAAGCTACCCCCCACCATGTCATTGAACAGTCCATCAACAATATCATGGAAAACCCGAAGGTTCTTCGTATCATTAAGACAATTTAACAGGCTGTCTTGAAAATAACCAGTGTCTGAACGAAAAGTCCCTGTTTTCAATCATAGTACTGCTTGAAGCGGTAAGCAGGGATCTTCACCGTGAATGTCTGCTTCCCATAACAAGGCTTAACTAGGTATTCGTTCAGACATTAACTAACAGTTATTGTTGAAATTTGTCATTGAATTTCATTGGCCGGAAATACAACGTTAAGTACCTGAACACCCTCATCGTGGAGCCAGGATTCAATTTGGCCAGCATGATATTTTCCACAATCTGATTTCAGTTTTACCATCACCCGACTGCAAAATTGCCTGTCATTTAAGAATATTATACTCTATGATATAGCCAAAACCACGATATCAGCATTTTAAATTTAAAAAAGTATACGGCTATGGAAGAAAAGCGAAAGAAAATTAGATACATGAAAGAATTAACGGTTCCCGAGCAGATGTGGCTGGCTAAAGCCGTGATTACCATTTTCCTGGCGGACAACATTGTTGAAGACAGCCAGGTGCTGTACATGAAAAGATTGAGCGAGGTGTTTCTTGATGAGGAACCCAGGGATACCTTGAAGGAGATTTCCAGATTGCTGAAAACAAAAGAGATTCCTGTACTGGAAAAGCTTGAAGTTGAAGACCCTGAGCACCTGATATTCATGCTCAACACCCTGGTCACTTCGATTTTTGCCAATGAAAGGAAATCGGAGAATGAGGTTAAGAATTATTTTATTGCCGGACTGAAGCTGGGCGTGACTTATGAAGTGCTAATGCTGAAACTCACTTACCAGAAGGAGCGCTTTAGAATCAAAATGGCTCAAAAGCAGGTTGACAGTACAATTCGAGAGATTGTTGAGGTCAGAAAACAAAAAAAGCTGAGGAAACAATAATGTCTCCTCACATTCAGTGTTTCTCAATTCCTGAAAAAAGGAGCTCACAAAGATCGTCCGTCAGCTCATCGGGATCAAATTCTCTTCCAAAGACAATATGGCTCAGGCAGGTGTGCTCAATGCAGCCCAGGATTCCCTGTCTTATAAATTTAGCGGGAATATCGTCCCTAATCTCACCTAGCTCAATCCCCTCTTCAACAATGTCCAGTATCATATCGCTGTACTCCTTTACAACACCGTAGGTTTCGCTCTTATAATAATCCAAGTGATTTCTAACCTCGATTATAAGGATTTTGGCAAAAATCCGGTTTGAGGAGTAGGTGTGAATATGCACCCAAATCAACCGCCGCAGTTTATTCAACGCCCCCTTAATACCCTTTAAATCCATACCGAATCTGATCATGTAGTCTTCCAGGTATTCCTTTAACACCTGGTGCAGTAGGTCGCGTTTATCTTTAAAATATTTGTAAATCAAAGCTTCAGTGACACCGGCATTCTTGGCAATCTCAGCGGTTGTTATTGCCCCAAACTCCTTCTCTCCGATCAAACCACGGAAAGAATCCATGATCTTTGTTTTGCCCGCAGGTGAAGGTTTTGGTTTGCTAATTTCGTTTTCGGGTTCTTTTGCCATTGGATTTGATTTTGTATAGGGTTCTTTAGGTCCCGGCTGATAGTGTTGATAATCCGACCAGGGATAACCCTGGATGATAGTTTTTGGAGTGGACTCGGAATTAATTAACCCCAAAAAGGTTAACTTCACTTATCTAAAGCAAGTTGAAAAAATATCATTTGTCAGGTTAACGGTCAACATGGATTACATCAGCATTCAAATATTATTCAAGCCTTTAAGAACCAGGTTGAGATCCAACAATCTATATTTAGTTAATTAAATTCACCTAATGTTGTATTTTATAATATTGTAAAATTACAGGATTAAAGGGGTATTTCAGATGGAAATAAACTTGACTTATTTTGCTTACGTTAGTATTACTTACTTATATTAAAATTGACACTATTTATTCTGGTTTTTATTTAAAAAAGCAAAAGATTTTAATGCTGTTTCCCGATATGAGCTTGAATTCTTACATGTTCATGGACGTTTATGAAATACTAAACAGCTTAATGGGGATGGCACATCAAATCTGATTATTGTATGGTTATGACGTTTAAACAGGATAATCAATATTAAACCTCACTAATACAGGAAGTATCTATGACAAGGGAATTTAAAACAAAAATCACGGAGATGCTGGGTATTCAATATCCTATTCTCTGTGGAGGAATGCAGTGGGTCAGTAGAGCTGATTTCGTCTCTCATGTCTGCAATGCAGGAGCAATCGGTTTTATTACGGCTGAGACCTTTGAAACACCCGAGGATTTACGACAAGAGATCAGGAAGATGAGAACTCTGACCGATAAACCGTTTGGCGTTAACATTTCAATGCTTCCAGAACTGCCATTAAGTGATCGTACCCAGCAGTTTTGTGAAATTGTGTGCGAAGAGGGTGTTAAATTTGTAGAAACGGCGGGTAGAAGTCCGGAAGCGCTTATCCCTATGCTAAAGCAATCGGGAGTTAAAATAATCCACAAACTGACCAACATCCGTCACGCAAAAAAGGCGCAGAAACTGGGTGTTGATGCTGTCACTATTCTGGGCTATGGTTCCGGCGGTCATATTGGTATGGATGATGTGGCACTGTTCATCCTGCTGCCAATAGCTGTAAAAGAACTCGATATCCCTGTGATCGCTGGAGGAAGTGTTGCCACCGGGGCAGGTTTGTTAGGGGCCTTAGCCATGGGAGCGGAAGCGGTATTAATGGGAACCGCTTTTTTTGCCACGGAAGAATCACCGATACATCCCAATATTAAACGTAAAGTAATCAACGCCAGGGAAGTGGATACAACGTTGGTGATGAGATCAATTCTGAATCCGTTGCGAGTGGTTAAGAACGAATTATCAAATAAAATACTGGCAATGGAAGCAAAAGGTGCGACTCTTGAGGAGATTGTATCCGAATTGGCCGGTGGCAAGGGCAAACTCGCTTATGACAATGGAGACACGGAAATTAGCCCCATTGCCGGCGGACAAGTTGTTGGACTGGTAAATGAGATAAAACCGGTTAAAAAGGTAATTGACGACATAATAGCAGAAGCCAGTCAGTTAATGGAGCGGTTGGAATCAATCGCCGGAAAATGAAATAACTAATTTAGACTGCAAACAGAGAGGATAATCATGAAGGATTACGATGTGATCATTATCGGAGCAGGAAACGGGGGACTAACTGCAGGTGCAAAACTGGCAAAGGAGGGAGCATCTGTTTTACTGCTTGAACGTCATAATATTCCCGGGGGTAGCGCAACAAGCTTTTGCCGGGGTCGATTTGAGTTTGAAGTCGCTCTGCACCAGTTGAGTGGGATGGGATCGGTGGCACAACCGGGACCACTCAGAGGCATTCTTCAGGATTTGAATGTGATGGAAAAACTTGAGTTTGTGGAGATGGATGATCTGTATCGGGTGCAGATAAAATCCGAGAACTTCAATCTCACCTTGAGACCGGATATCTCAAAAGTGGTTGATGAACTTCAGCAACGATTTCCCCATGAAAAGCAGGCAATTAAAAACTTCTTTGATTTTCTCTATCTTTTTTTCACCGAAGTGATTGGAGCGTACTACCTGCATGATCCCGAAACCAGCCCGGAGAAATATCCCCTTTATTTTCGATACGCCCTAAAAAGTACGCAGCAAGTCTTTGATGAGTTTTTTAAAGACCCCTTGTTAAAAGCGGTTATTTCGCCCTATTGGACCTATATCGGTCTTCCTCCCAGCTTTATGAATTTCAGTGATCTGGCTGCCATGTTTTTCGGATTCTGCGAATTCAAACCCTATCATCTAAAAGGGGGATCACAGGCGTTATCCAATGCACTGGCAGATACCATCACGCAGAACAAGGGTAAAATCCGGTATAATTGTGGTGTTGATAAAATCATAGTGAAGAACAGCAAAACCGAAGGTATTATCACCGAACACGGGGATGAAATTACATCAAAATTTGTGATCTCAAATGCTTCCAAAATCACTACCTATGTTGATCTGGTAGGAGCAGATCACATTCCGGAAGTTGTAACCCGGGAATTAAAACAGAGCAGGGTCGCACAGTCCGGTTTTATTCTTTACATGGGTCTTGATTGTGAACCGGATGTTGTAGGAATTACGGAATCGACCAACTTTATCTTCGGCAATATCGACATGGATAAAGCCTATCAGCAAATGAAAGTGCTTGATATCAATTCCCAGGATGCTATGGTACTAAGCTGTTATGATCTGAGAGACCCCGAATTTTCACCACCAGGCGCCAGTCAGGTGGCATTGGTAACCTTAAAATACGGACATCCTTGGTTAAGTGTTCCTCCGGAACAGTATGCGGATCAAAAATACCGCTGTGCCGACCAGATGCTGAACGTGATTGCTCCACTCTATCCTGAACTGAGGAACCATATAGAAGAGGTTGAGGTAGCAACACCCATAACCTGCATGAGATACCTGGGACATCCAACGGGTTCCATCTATGGATTTGAACATCATATCAAAGACACTGAAAACTTTATTCCCAATAAAATGCATATTAACGGATTATTAGGCGTCGGGGGCTGGGTAGGGTTGTGCGGTTTTCAACCCACTCTTGAGTCCGGGGTAATTGCCGCCAGAAGCGTTTTACGACAACTGGGCAGGAACTAGGAGGAAGACGATGAAAAGTGAAATGTTAGAAAAAATGGAAGGATACCAAGAAGTTATACAGGAGATCCATGCGGATCGGAAATACGGTGCTGACTTTCTGGATGAGAAGGGCGCTGTTAAAAACTACATCAATCGAATTCATCCTGGTCGAATTGATTTGAAAGTTACGGATATTTTTGATGAAACCCGTACCACAAAAACGCTGCGCTTTTCTGCTATTGACGGTTATCTACCTCCTTTTCAGGCTGGACAGTATATTTCTCTGTTCACAAGTATTGGCAACATTAAAACCGCTCGGCCCTACAGCATCTCTTCATCTCCCACGGAAAGAGGATATTGGGATATAACTGTCAGAGCAGTGGAAAACGGACTGGTTTCCAATTATCTACTCAACGATATCCGGGCAGGCGACAATTTTGTCAGTTCCGGTCCTCAGGGCCAGTTCTGTCATAATCCGCTATTTCATGATAACCACCTTGTTTTTCTGGCTGGTGGGAGTGGTATCACCCCGTTTTTAAGCATGATACGGGAAGTCAGCAGAAAAGGAATAAACCGCACCATTGTATTACTATACGGTTCCAGGACAACCGATGAGGCAATTTGCCATGAGGAGCTGAATACGCTTGCGAAAAAGTCTCCCAGTATCAAGTATTTCCCGGTTATTGAACAGCCGGAAGATACCTTTGACGGCCTGACCGGATTTATCACTGCAGATGTTATATCAGAGGCAACTGGCGGGATAGACGGAAAAACCTTTTATATTTGCGGACCTCAGGCCATGTATGATTTTTGCGTACAACAATTGGAGAGTCTCAATGTGCCAAAACGAAAGATCCGAAGAGAGATGTACGGCGTTCCTGTAAATATCTGGGAAACCGATGGCTGGCCCGAGGATGTTGACAGGGATAACGAGGTAACAATAAGCATCAACGGTGAAAAAATAGCGACATCCAAATCAAGTGAAACCTTGATCTCTGTTCTCGAAAAAACAGGTCATATCATCCCATCAATCTGTCGCTGTGGGGAATGCAGTATGTGTCGGGTTAAACTGTTAAATGGAAAGGTCTATCAACCACCGGGATCTCTCGTGAGAAAATCGGACCGACAATTCGGTTTTATTCATGCTTGTGCCTCTTATCCGTTAACGGATGTCGACATCTGCCCTTGATCAGCACTGCGGAATAATACCCTGCCTGTCGATTAAATCACCATCATTTGAGGAATAGAGTGCTTCAGGGCCTGACACCCCTGCAGCATCGTTCCTTGTCAGAAAAGACAAAAAGTAACTCTCCATTGTCGTTTCCAGCAACTCTGTACTATTATCCCCGCACAAGGGTTTGTTTTTTTTGTAAAGGATGAATTCAAGCAGTTTTTTGATCATCTTTTTGGAAACAGCAAAATCGATTCAATTCAAAATGCTCGCTATTCAAAAATACCACATTTAATATATCGAAGAATTCCGGTATTTGTTGGTCGAGTTGTAATGCAGTTTGGTCTCTTGGCCGAGCTGTATGTTTTTTCGCTTTTGCTGCTACAGCTGGAAACCGGGCCTATGGATATCAGCAATAAAGAAATGATTAAAAGTGCTTTCATCCTTAAAATATATCGGTACATAAATGAATACTCCGTTTGTTTGGGAAGAGAGCGAACCTCAGGATTCTCGTCATTCGATGTTGGATTTACCAACTATATTCCCATGATATCAAGTATCACCAACACAACATACCATAGTGAAACATATAGCACCGCGATACATCCAATTAGTGGAAAGAGTACTCTTTTTTTGCGAACGGTAAACAGAAGCTATAAGCACAAGCACGATTTGGCTTTTATAACAGGAATTTACATCTTTTTCATAAAAGGTCATCTACAAATAAATAATTTTTAAAAGGTAAAAAAATCTCAGGTCAGGTGTATTTTTTCCGATACTGGATTTTTCGCCTTAATCGGTTTTTTCCAATAAAAGATAATTGCAGAATGATTCAATGAAGGAATTGGGATTTAAGACCTTACTCTACAGCGGGGGAAAAAAGAAAAACAACCGGATTAAAAGAAGTTTGGGTAAAGCTTCTTAAAATGATTGACGTAATTACGGCCAATATTCAGCTTTTGGATCTCATCAGGTTCAGTTTTAATCTTAACTTCAAAGTCGATCTGGTTTTTCTTTCGAACGCTCAGTATTTTATTGGGATTGATAAAATAGGAGCGATGAATTCTGAGCATATTTTTTTCGTCGAAGTAAGCCTGGATATCCTGCAAGCTGATCTGTACCTCTTTTGATGTCAGGTTATTATCCTGGTTATAGAATACTTGTGAATAGGGATGGATCGATTTTATATAGACAATCTCCTGCAGGTTTTTATTGATAAAGGAGACAGCATCCACTAATGAGGTATTTGAAAAGAGTTTTCGGAAATTCTGCCTCATCGTATTCATGGTATGGAAAATACTTTTCAAGTATTCGATTTCATAGTTCGAAAACCCGGGATTCTGGCAATCACGGAAAACCAGGATATTCATGTTTTCCAAGTCCTCCAGGAAAACACTGATAACACTGGAATCAGTGATATCCATATCTGTCTGATTCTGATAAAAGCGGCGAAGCGGATGATCGGCAGGAATCTTGTTGCAGATATATAAATCGGACTCATTGCCGGAATCAAATTCGATAAACAGGTCTTTTGGAGGTGCTATTTCCAGGGAGGACTCCTTACCATCCTGGTTCAGTACCTTTATCATTTTTTCGTCCTGAAACAGCGAGATTCCTGAAGTTGAAATCCCCATTTGAATGGTGTTTAATGCCTCCAACACCATGCTTTTAGCATCACGCTTGTTAACAATGGAATGATTAAATGCCCTCAAAGAGATCATATTTTTATTAATTCTTGATTGGTGCAGCTGACTATTAACCCTTGAGACCAGTTCATCCCTCAAAAACGGCTTTACAATAAAATCATTGGCTCCCAGGGAAAAGGCCTCAACAAGATCGGATATGCTGTTTTTGGCAGTTAAAAATATAATCGGCAACTCAGTCATCGAAAATTGATCCCTTATTTTCCTGCAGAGCTCAAAGCCAGAAGTCTGCGGCATTAGAACATCCAAAAGAATCAGATCGGGGATGTTTCCTGAACTGATGTTTTCCAGAGGTTCCGATTCTTCATAGTAGGAACTGATTCTGACGTGATCCGAGGAAAGAAAGCCACTGACTATCTGCTGGTTTACGGGGTCATCATCAATTATCCAGATTCGGGTAAAACCTGAATCATCTGCTTTTGAGTCGCAATAATTCTCTTCTGAAACCACATGAGTCTTATCTGATAAAAGACCGGGAACTTCAGAATGTGTCCTGGACTCTTTACTGGAGGATGAACACTCTGCTAAAGGCAGTGAAAAGCTGAAACTACTACCCATATCCACTGTCGAATTCAACCAGATATTTCCACCTTGTATTTCGATCAGCTTTTTAGCGATGGAGAGTCCCAATCCCAGACCTGTGTTTTGTCTCTCTTCCCAGTGAACCAGTTTTTCAAAATCCTTAAAAATAGTTTTTTGAAACTGCTTCTCAATTCCAATTCCGGTATCTGTAATGCTGATTTTGGCGTGATTACCGTCTTTTACTGCAGATATTTCGATTAATCCACCGTTTGAGAATTTGATGGCGTTTTCGATAAGATTGTACAACACCTGATAGGATCTTTTCTTATCCCCGATAACCATGGGGAATGAGCAGGAGACTTTATTGATTAAATGGATCGATCTGTGTATTGCATCCAGTTCAGACAGTTCAATAACGGAATCGACCAGGGAGTGGACACGGAATTGACCCAGGTTCAGATGGAGCCGGTTGTGAGTGAGCCTGGTAAAATCCAGTATATTGTCAATTAAGATAGACATTCTTTTGCAATTGAAGCAGACAAGCTGAAAACTGTCGGAGAATTCTTTGGGAATGCTGGAAGCGAATTTTTGCGCCAGGGATTCTGTCAGGCTGACAACCGCTTGAAGTGGAGCCTGCAGTTCTCCCGATACACTAGCCAGAAACTCTTCCTTAAGCCTCCCCAGGCCTGCTAATTCCAGACTTTTTTGTTCCAACTCACTCTCTTTTTTTTGCAGCTCAAACGACAGAGTTTTAAAAACAGTATGAGATTGTAGATGCCGCCTCAAAAGCACCAGAGAGTTGGATAGGATAAAAATCGCCAAACCCAATGGATTGGCATATTCAACCAATGGCAAAAAGGACTTGGTATCATGTAAAAGCCCGGAGCTGAATAATATCAACAGCCCAGATGCCAACAATGTTGAACCGTTACGTTTTTTAATCCATGCTTTGATAGTGATCACAGCAAAATAACACAGGATAATAGCAGGAAAGAGAAAAGCGGTCAGGTTTTTGTATACTGTGTCTACAAAGAGCAGTACCAGCGCGATCAGAATTCCTGCTGTCAGCATCAGAATCAGAAACCTCTCGATACGCCCCATAAAATCTTCAGGATAAAAAAAACGAGTCAGGGCAATCAGGAAAAAAAACGGAGACAATGAAAGCACAACGCCGATAGCTTCGGGAATCATTGTTTTTTTAATTATGAAGGCATCAGAACCGAAGAAGAGATACAACGCCAATGTCAGGCACAAACCGCTTAAGATCAGACTGGATTTCTCATTTGGCAAATACGTATAAAACAACATATGAAGTAATCCTGTTATCGCCAGGATACCCAAGACAAAAATATAAATTGAAGGATATAGAGCTGAATCTCCAAAATTGAATTTATTGCTCAAAAAGTTAACTGAAAGCAGCACCAAGCTTGGATGATCATTAGGATGAACATTTTTCCCCGTATCAGATTCGGCGGTTGCAAATAAATCCCCTTGAGTTATTGAATTGTGAACTCCGGTATCGCAACTGCTTATGAAGACAACAGTTATAAAGATAAGAAAAAAGAATACTGCTTTTAATCCATGTCTATTCATAATCCGATTCAAATATAGATTGCATCCGGAAGGATTAATAGGGTTGAGGCGGAAAGACGTTCCGTTCCTGTTTCAATTCTTATCAACTGTTTTAATAAAAGTAAATCGGAACTGCGCTGATGAGGGAGTTTTGCTTTATTGACAGCATCCGGTTAACCAAATGGATCCACGTAATGCCGGTCTGAGCAGTGTATTGTAGAATAGCGATCAACCGGATCAAGGGAAGATGAAAAAATCTGGTCTGATAAAGATTTAATAATCTCCGGTTTTGAAGGTTTTTTCCAGATTGATTCTTGCTGTTCCGGTTTCAGTTTTATATCAACTGAAACCGGATTTGGGAGTGATAGCCTAATACCCTTCCAATTTTGCTATTATATCTCGCATTACTTCATCAGCACCTCCTCCGATGGAAAGACCACAACAATCTCGATAATATCTGGATATTAGCATCTCATTCATAAAACCCATACCCCCGTGCATTCGCAAGCAACCTGCCACGATTTTCTGAAAGATTTGCCCGGCATGCAATTTGCCCATGGATATCTCCTTTGTGGCATCCTTGTCTGCCGATTTTATGCGAACAATGTGATAGATTAGCTGCTGCAGACATTCGATTTCCGTTAACCATTCTGCTAATTGATGCTGAAGCGCCTGTTTTTTAATTAACGGCTTACCAAAAACTTCTCTTTTTCGTAGATAATCGACTGTCAGACCGATTACATCTCTAGCTGCAATACAGGTAAACGGCAGCAGAGAAAATCGTTCATGCTGAAATTGTTGCATCTGGTAGATAAATCCTTCTCCCTCTTTTCCAATCAGATTCTCTGCAGGGACCTTTACATTGTCAAAAAACAACTCTGCCGTGTCACTTATTCTGGCTCCCAGTTTATCCAGTTTTCGACCGACGGTAACGCCCCCAAGGTCGGAGGGAACCACAAAAAGACTGAAAGCGTGATATCCGGGATTATCGTTGGTTCTGGCGAGGAGAGTATAAAAGTCAGCCTGGATGCCGTTGGTGATGAACATCTTGGAGCCGTTCAAACGATAAAAATCCCCCTCCCTGATTGCCGTACTCTGAATTGCAGCCACATCAGACCCTGCACACGGCTCGGTTACGGCAATCGCCGACACCATTTCACCGGTAATAGCTGCCTTTAAATAGGTTTCCTTCAAATATTCAGAGCCGAATTCAGCAATGGCGGGAGTTGCCATATTGGTCTGTACGGTAATAGCGACCGCTAATCCCAGGGATTTTATATGCCCCAACTCCTCTAAAAACACTGTCTCGTACCAGTAATCCAACCCCTGCCCACCAAATTTAGGATCATAGCGGATACCCAAAAACCCGAGGTCTCCCATTTTTTTAAAGATGTCATGCAGGGGTGCCTCACCTGCCTCTTCCCATTGATCAACATAGGGGTTGATCTCCTTTTTAATAAAGCTGGCAACGGATTGACGTACCAAATCATGATCTTTGGTAAAATAGATCTGGTTGTTGGAGCTGACGATTGATCTCATTCTTCTTCCCCTGGTCGGTTTAAGTAATTCGATGGAATTGTGATGCTGTCCGAATAACATGAGAGATCTTGCTTGGCAAAGGTAAAGATCCAATCAACATCTCTCTTAGCAACTTGAGTTAGTAATACTTACTTTCAATTCGTGTGTCAATAAACCAGTCTATAAAAATAGTCATTAACAGATTTTTTATTACTAACTATATCTGTTTCAAAAGTCCCCCGATAAACGGGAAAATGTTTTAGGAAGTTTTTAAAACGCCAAGATGAGAGGACAGAAAACCTCAGGTATCATCTCTGCGCATCAATTGAAAGCGTCAATAGAGCTTTGCATCAGAGATCTGGAATTAATTGCCAATCCCGCAGAACCAGAAGATTTTTCTTTGAATTTTAATGTGTCCCGGAAGTTAACGGAAGTGCATTTAAGACCACTAGGGCTAGGGAATGGGCTTTATCGGGCTGGAATTTAGGCTGGATTTTAAATATAAGTTGCATGAAATTATATCCCAAATAAGCTATGCTTCAAGTAGACGTTTACTTAGAAGAGTTTGCATATCACTTCGGCCATCTGTAATAAGCATTATATTAAACAGTCTCTGTTTTAATTTGGTATATTAATCTGAGGGAATAAACCTGTAAAGTCATCCCAAAATACGGACATGATCTTAACAATCTTTTTTAGGGAGGCTTCATCTTTCAAAACGATAAATCCCCTGGATTGTGTGTTTAAAGGCGAAGGAGCCTGACAAGCAGCTCCCAGGTCTTTTCCACTGTTTCAGGTGTAGGATAAGAAGGTTTGAACCTTCTTATCCTACACCTGCTTTTAGTCAGTTCAATAAACTGATGACAAGAGGTTTCATCTATATTGAAGTCGACAATTTTTGATTAAAGGTTTGTATTTTTAGTGTATTGGCATTCTCCAACGGTTTTAAGCTCTTTTGTCTGTTTATCAAATTCTGGCATTCTATTTGGTTCGTGGTATTAAGTTGTATGTGATAGATGACTTTGGATTTACCATTCAGCATGGAAAAAAGACCATTCATCAAAATTCCGATACCATTCGTGAACAATCTATAGATCAATTGTATCTGAACCTCTAAATCTAAGAATGAATGATAGGTTTTTTTAAAACTCATATTGCCGATAAAATGGTTGTTAGAAGTTTAAAAACGTCTGTGATTCAAAAAATACAGTTTGAAATCTTTTGTCGTTTTTTGCGGATTAGTATTTTGAACTGTTGTTTCGTAATTGATTAAAAGGGAGAAAAAATGAAAATACTGAGAAAGCTAAAACTGTTCGGAATCATCTTTATTTCAAGTCTGGTTGCTACCGGCTGTATATCGATGAAGGTAAACCTTACCGATTACACCGATCCGTTGAAAGAGGTAACTCTTGAGGGAAAGGGGAACAATAAGGTTGCTGTTATACCGATAAATGGTCATATCTCCGATAAAGAGGAAGAAGGAATGATGCGAAGGAAGCCAAGTCTGGTGAAGGAAGTTGTATCACAAATCAGGAAAGCTGAAAACGATCCGGGTGTGAAAGCAATTGTGTTGAAAATCAACTCGTCGGGAGGAAGCGTTACAGCAAGTGATATGTTGTACAATGAGATTAAAAAACTGAAAGAAAAAACAAATATCCCTGTTGTCGTCAGCATGATGGATATCGCCACATCCGGAGGATATTATGTTTCCCTGCCTGCAGACCACATCGTCGCGCATCAAACGACAATTACCGGTTCAGTGGGCGTTGTGTTTATAAGGCCAAAATTCCAAGGGTTAATGGATAAGATTGGTGTTGGCGTGGAAACAAGTCAGTCTGGTGTGAGCAAAGATATGGGATCACCTTTCAGGCCCACAACCGTTGGGGAAGAGAAATCCTTTCAGATAATAATTGATGAGATGGCAGATATCTTTGAATCCAAGGTGCGCCAACATCGAAATCTTAGTGACGCGGCAATGGAAGAAGTAATGATGGCAAAAGTTTATACAGCTAAGCAGGCACTTGCCATAGGGCTTATTGATGAAATCGGATATACTGAAACAGCCATTTCCAAAGCAAAATCCATGGCCGGTCTTGAAGAAGATGCGCGCGTTATCATGTACCGCAGGGTTGAATTTGCTGATGACAACATTTACAACGATATTTCTGCACATTCAGCAACAGGATCTTCTCTGGTAAATTTAGGTGCCCTCAGCCAATTATCGGATATAAAGGCCGGATTTTACTATACCTGGCCAGCTGTAACAACCAACTAACTTCAGTTCTGCAGTATTGAATTGATTCTGCCTCAACATAATTGGAGGCAGAATCACAACTTTATGGAAACAAGTCTGTTTCTACGCTAATTCTGATTTCTGACGCTTGATCTCTTTTTTGATTTGTCTGAAATGATCTGCTTTATTTACTCAAAATCAGTCATTAAAAACCTCCTGTTTTTTGTTTACTTAGAATCCCAGTTTAAAAGAAATCATCATGGCAGGAGGTTTTTTTATTTTTGCAGAGACCTCATTTTTTATGTTTAGGATCTGATGGTGGAGTGTGCCTAACCTCTGATTCTATATATAACGTTCTTTACAAAGTATACAAAACCGTTATTAAGCTGTTTAACCGGTAGAATGATCAGGAAAGATCAAAAGCCCATCTCAGGCAGTATTAGCCGTTTTGCCGTATCGTTCCGGTGCAGACGCAGAAACATGGGCACAGTTGGACAGAGGACTTTAGCAAATCCCTCCTTGAGATCAACACATTGCAAATGGGAGCGAACCACTTCCCATAAAGACAACGAATAAATCAAATAAGAATGGAAGTTGATTGCATAAAATTACACTGATTAAAAATTTTATATCGGAATCAGCTGTGATCCCCTTATTTTAAAGAAATACGATTTATCGGTGAAATCAGATGAAGTTGACAACATGATACGGATTATACACTATGTTTTCTGAAAGGAAGCTGCGGTGGGAACAGTTTTGATATCATTCTCTTTCAGCTTTAATCACATACAGTTTAAATTTTTATTGCCCGTTACGGTGCAAAAGATGAAAAACCTAATCACAGGCTTATTCACGAACAAATACAGGCATTTATAAAAAAGAATACATTTCGGACTAAAGTGGAAATAACAATATCGAAATAAAAATGCACATCCGGAGCCGAAAAGATGCGAGTCCGGGGACTCAAGTATATTTTAGACAATTTTGCTTTGAAGGCATTAGGGGTGAATACCCCGGGATTGAAGAAAGTCTTTCTTCAATTCAGAGTTCCCATTTGCCCTTTTAAAGCATTTGGTTAGTCCATTTCTGTCCTTTTAAGTAATATGCAACTGGAAAATTCACGCATTCATGAACATAATTTGCTGCTTCATCCTTGATTGCCGTTTTTCCTGATGTATAATCCATCAAAGCCCACGATTCGGAATTCATCTTCTGATTTTTAACAATTTAATTAACATTAGTCCAAAAAACCTGAACAAATAAGGATATCAACATGTTTATTGCGAGAAGGTCCAAATGAAAAATGTAAATGCTGGACCAAAATACCTGGTAAAATTGAGTTTCGAGGAAATAAGACTTCCACCTTTTGATGATATCTTAATATTAGGGAAAAAATGCCCTCAAGGTAAAATCGGAGTACGAAAATCGTTTGAACTATTGGTCCCAAATGAGTTTGAATCGTTTGAGGTAGTTTCAGATGAAGTTGAGATTGTTTTTATCAACAAACGGTTACTAAAAAAAATGAATAAAGACATTATCATTAAAACACTTGAGGAAAAAGTTTTTCCCTACGTATTAGAATCGGAAATTCTAAAAGTCGATTTTAAACTTAAAATATCATACGATTATATTGAAATCGAAGATCGCTTCTACAAACCATGAAAGTTGAAAAATATACTCTTCAGGAGTTTCCTGAAGTCCATCCTTTTACAGGAGTTAACAGCATCTCAAAATCGCTGCTTGAAAACAAGTTTTTGGTAGTGCGTGATGAAAAGTTAACCTATTTTGGCATTCTACTGCCCTCCGATATAGTTGTCAGACCGCACAAACTGGTGGTTGATTGCCTGAGTGAAACACATAGAGTTGATGCAGATGATGATCTTCCGTCAGTGTATAATTTTATGATTGATAAAAGGGCATATGTATTGCCGGTATTCAAAAACGGTGTATTCATTGGTATCCTCTCAGTTGATCAAATTGCAGGTACAATGAATAAGTTTACAGAGAGACTTTCGGCAAGGTTGATTAGGAATGAGCATCAACTTAAGGTAACCAAAGAAAAGGCGGTGATTGCTGAGAACCTGAAGACAGCGATTTTGGAAAATATATCTCATGAAATTAGAACACCGATGAATGGGTTATTGGGATTCTCTTACCTATTGGCTTCAGAAGGTATTACAGATGAAAAACGTTTATCTTATATTGAACACATTGAAGAGTCTTGTAAAAAGTTAACCAATGTGATTGATAACATTATCGAAATCTCATGCATCCAAGCAGGTGATAATCATATCGTTGATCACGAAGAATGCACTGCAGGAGATATCTTGCGTGAGCTTCACATATATTATGACCATGAGAAAAAGAAACTGGATAAAAATCAAATAGAATTTATATGCAAGTATCCGATTGAGAATAACTCATCAATCAAATGCGACCCTAAAAGATTGAAAGAGATACTGAGTTATCTTATTGATAATGCATTTAAATTTACCGAGAAAGGTTTTGTTGAAATAGGCGCTCATATTAAAAACACTCTGGTATTTTATGTTAAAGATACAGGGATTGGAATTTCTGCTGAAAACCAGAATGCCATTTTTAATGCCTTTTCTAAAATTGTTGAAGAGAAGGGACCTATTCTATATCCCGGTCTCGGATTGGGTTTAACAATTGCCAAACGGTTGATTGAGTTAATGGGGGGAAGCATCACAGTAGAATCCGAGTATACAAAAGGCTCTGTTTTTTATGTTACAATGCCATTATTGGAAAATTCTGTTTGAGGTTATCTTCTCTATGAAGCGATTGATAAGAATTTGAATTTTGTGTGTCAAGGTTTTGAGCCAGATACTGAATAATACGAAGTCCAATATGGGCTTGAATCTCGAATTTCAGGTTGGACTTGAGGAGAAAGGCAGTAATCAACAGGAATATCATCAAAGGTGAATCATTTGTTATCAGATTTAAGGAAACCCCTGTCTTCCTCGAAAAACGCGTTATCGGAAAATCTATCCAACCAAGTTATTTGTTTCATGCTCCCAACCATCTTCCATGGGGACGTAGATAACTTCTGTTGTAGCCACAAACGATCTCTTGAGTATCCCACCTCCCACAGATCCGGGTTTTTAAAATCTTCTCTGTCGGTACAATTGACGTAATATGCGAAATAATCTTCATTTCATGATCGCATTCCGGGCAGATGAGAGTATCCTTTTTATGTGTTTGGCCTGCTCTATGGAAAGTTTTTTTTGGAAGCAGGAAAACTTTGGATTTCGACCTGGATAACCAACCGGAACATGCGGTAAATAACTGATTATAATTATGGGGGTGATGGAATTTTGAGAAGAGACAGGTTTGAGCCCGGTGAACCATTGCAGGTAAGCTTATGATGCACCGGGCAGAAAAAGCACACCGGTTGGTTTTACCGGCTTTTGGCAATTTCTTCCAATGTCTTGCGAGCTGTCGGATGAGGCAGAATCTTGAGGAGTTCGTCTATCTTGGTACAGGAATAATCTTTACAATGTCCGCAGGTTTCAACGGCCTTCTCCATACCACACAATCTGACCGCACAGTTGGCACAATGCCCGAATAACCGGCCTTCCGTCTTGTGGCATCCATCGCAATTTATATCCTCTTTTTTAAAAGGAACGCCAAACATTTTGCCCCACATGTCAGCTACTTTTTGACGTTCAACATCATCATCTTTTTGAGTTGCAAGATAGGTTGCGCATTGTGCACAGTCAATTCCGCAATAGGATATCATTTTCTGCATGATTATTCTCCAATAAAAGAATGTGTAATAAGGGAATTAAACAAGGAGTATCAATAATTCACAATTTGTCCGCTTACATGTGAAATACCGATTTAAATTCCTGGCTTTGAATGGTTTTACGAATCCACGCTGTCTGGTTTGGAGGATCTAAAAACGCTTCGTTTCCATACAGTTCAGCCAGCAAGCTCTGGTAAGATTTTTCCGAATTTTTCTCACCCATATTTGTTACTTCAGACACAGGCGGGTAGGAACGATTATATTTTGCCAGTTTTTGTTGATCAATAAGTCCCTGCTCGGAAACAACTTTGAGATACAGAGAGCAACGGCAGGGATTTTTCTCATCAATGAGTCCGCATTTCTGGTCGAAAAAATTGATCAGTTTTTCGCGGGCTCTCGAAAGGATCTTCCGGAAATTGGCTGCTGAGATCTCCATGATTTCACCTCCAATAGTTCCGGTGACACCCAATATCTCACCAAGGATAAATACCAGGCGCTGCCTACGATCCAGGCAAAGAAGCATACCATTCAGGCAGATTGATTTTGCTTCTTTTAACAGTACCTTTGACTCAGGGTCAGGAACCATCTGTACGTTTTCACTGTTTCTAACCCGTTTCATGCTGGTTCCAATATCATCGATATCAATCAGGTGCAACTCATGCGTTCGCTTCTTCATATTAATGATATGGTTGGCTGTGATGCGGTACAGCCAGGTTCGAAAAGCACTTTTCTCCGGGTCATAACTGGAAAGCTTGGTTAGAATCTTGATCAGTATCTCCTGGGTTACATCTTCTGCGTCATTCACATCGGATGTCATCTTGAAGGCAATATTAAAAATCCAGGCCTGATGGCGTTTAATCAACTGTTCCAACCCTTCCCGGTTTCCTTCCAGTGCCAGTTTGATCAGGTTAAGATTACAACTGTTGTCATCTTGGCTTTCATTGAATGGGTTATACATGTCTCTGTCCTGAAATTGGTTTTTCTTTGTTTTATCCCTTATACAATCTCAACTTCAAAGTGTGACAGCAGAAAAATAATTTTTCTGTTTTTCCGACATCCAGATGCCTTCATCGCTAAAGAAGGGGACAAAGTATACATATCATCTAAAAGTCAAACCTTCATTGTCGAATAAACGGCTACCAACCTCACAATGTCCCACATTTTATTTTCTGCAGATCGGCCTGAATAGGTTTTGCTGCAGACTGAGTTTAAAACTCGGTTCCTATTTCTTCGAATCCAAACTGAATAGCTCAACTCTTAAATCAAATTTGAGTCTGCAAAACGATTCTATTGAGAGGAAAAGGTAGCAGGTTCATATGACAAACGGTGGGTCATCTGGATGGCGTCTTCATGATTGCTGTAATATCCGCGAATGACTCGAACTTCCTTGTATCCCAGTTTTTTGTAAAAAGTGCGGGCGGATCTGTTTTCACTTCTAACTTCCAGCTTGATAGAGGTTAGACTTAGAGCGGCAGCCGATTGTTCCAGGATCTTTACCAGACGACTGCCAATTCCCAATCGCTGATAATTCGAGGAAACACCAAGCAGGACAAGATTAGCCGTGTTCTTTTTGAATTCTGTGATGACAAATGCGATCAGTTCCTGTTCTTCACGGGCAACCAGCACCAGCGAATCTTGATTGTGTATTTGTTCGGCGACTTTTTGCGGATTCCAAACCCAGTTCAACAGTCCCACTTCAATCAGTTTTTTGGATAGGACTCCAATCCGTTCAATGTCGCGTTCTCTGGCGATGTCAATATGAATGCCGTTTATGTTTGAGAACTCGGGCAAAATGGAATACTGATTTTTCATAAAAAACTGAGGCGTCAATAAGTTGAAAATTCCTTAAAGTTCTTCTTTATTTTAATCAGTATCGTTCATAATAACAACGATTCTGTCCAATTTAACTCAATTACGCGTCTCTGAGTGATTGACAACGTTGGATTTATAGAAGAATATATTTTGAAACGACGCGGGGTGCACTTTGCTGAGATCATACCCGCGAACCTGATCTGGATAATACCAGCGTAGGGACGTCGAAAGAAATAAAACACCTGCCAAACAGTAGATCTGTCTACTTCCGCACATTGATTCTATTCTTGAAACGTTCTTCAGCTGGTTTTCCATAACTTTTCTTTCAATTTTGGCATTCACCCTGTTTTTGTGTCTGCCGGAATTCTAAGGGATTTAGCTGGAGTTATGAGATGGAAAACCATTCAATCATTCAAGGAGTATATTTGGTGGGAGGATTGCGGTTTCATCGTGATTCTTCCTCTTTTCTGGAAGCGATCGAGCACGCTTTTATAGGTGGCATTCGATTATTTCAGCTTCGTATTAAAGACGAACTCACCGATAAGGAGCATTTGAATCTTGCACGGCAGGTTCGAAGCTTAACGCGACAATACGGTGTGACCTACTTGATCAACGACCGGCCCGATATTGCTAAACTGTGTGATGCAGACGGTGTTCACGTTGGACCGGATGACCTTCCTGCAAGTGAAATTCGAAAAATCATCGGAAATAAAATCATCGGGCGGTCTTCCCATTCATGGAAACAGGCAGAAATCGCCCTGCAAGAGTCGATATCCTATCTTTCTGTTGGACCGGTTTATGGAACGGACTGCAAAAAAGTATCTGATGCAATGGTGGGTACGGCTTTGGTTTCTGAAGTGATGAAACAAACCAACTTGCCTATCGTTGCCATTGGAGGGATTACAACGAAGAATATGGGACCGGTCAGGGAGATCGGGGTTAACTGTGTCGGTGTGATTAGGGACATTATGGGGTCTTCCGATCTGTGCAAAGCTTCCCGGAACTACATTGGAGCTTTCAATATAAGTGGAGAGAAAAAATGAACTCCATTTGTTTAAGCATTGCTGGATCTGATTCCAGTGGCGGTGCGGGAATTCAGGCTGATTTGAAAACCTTTGCCAGTTTGGGATGTTATGGTGCCACAGTTATAACTGCCCTCACTGCTCAAAACACAAAAGGGATCAGATCCGTTCAGGAACTAAAACCGGACTTTGTCAAACAACAATTGGAAGCCGTTCTGGAGGATTTACCGGTATCGGCCATAAAAATCGGGATGCTCTGCAATGCGGAGATCGTCCAAACAGTGGCTGAGGTGCTTTCGCAAACATCTATCCCGATTATCCTTGATCCGATTCGTTTTTCAACAAGTGGAATCCCGCTCTTTAAATCTGATCAAAAGCTGTTAAGTGATCGTCTCCTTCCTTTGTGCATCTTGATCACACCAAATATGAAAGAGGCATTTTGGCTGGCGAATCTACCTGAAAATTCAACCCGCTCCATTGACACTGTGGGAGAGATGTTGTTGCAGGAAGGTGCCCACGCAGTGTTGGTAACAGGTGGGGATCTTTCCGGAAAAACGAAAACAGACTGTCTAAAAATAAAAAAAGCAAATAATCAGATTCACACTCGCGTCTTTAAACATCATGCTGTTGATTCTCAAAATACACATGGCACCGGCTGTACCCTGTCCTCTGCCATAGCTGCTTATCTTGCCAAGGGAAACGGATTGGAACAATCCGTTGAAAAAGCGATCAGTTATGTTCAAGCATGCCTCAAGCGGAGTGTTCATTTTTATACAGGCAAGGGGAATGGAGGATTGAATCACTTCCCTTCAGACATATCACACAAGATGGAAAACAATGAAAGTACTCATTAATAACAAGATAACCGACCTGAAACCCAATACGACACTGAATGATGTTGTAAAAAGCTTAATGTTTCAGCAAGAAAAAGGATTTGCAGTGGCGGTCAATGAGGAAGTTATTGCCAAAACAGAATGGGAAACGCGGTTATTAAAGGAAAACGATCAGGTTCTGCTGTTTGGAGCGATTCAAGGCGGATGAACACAAAACCTAACCCAGATAAACTGGATAAGCACCGATAAAGTATTTCTGCCAAAAAACGCAGAAAATAACTCATAAGGCGCCAAAACCAATAACCTAAAAAAAAATCATGAAAACAAAACAACACATACCAAGAAAAAATCTGATTACCCGGAGTCCCTATCCCGGTTCAAAAAAAATCCATATCAAAGGATCAATGCATGGGATCAATGTTGCCATGAGAGCGATTGATCTCTCGGGAAAATCTTATATCACCTACGATACAAGCGGTCCCTACACGCATTCGGAAGTTGATATTAATATTCATCAGGGACTCAAAAAAATCCGAGAGCCTTGGATACTAACCCGAAATGATGTGGAGCAGCATCAGCAAACCAAACAAAAACCGGACTGCACGCCAAGCCATATTGTTTATCGAGCCAAAACCGGCCAAAAAGTGACCCAAATGGCTTATGCAAAAAAGGGGATCATTACCCCTGAGATGGAATATGTAGCAATACGGGAAAACCAACAGCTTCGCGAAATGAAAAAGATATTCGCTGATGCGGTTCATAAACATCCCGGGCAGAGTTTCGGTATTCCCATGCCTGAAGAGGAGATTTCACCGGAGTTTGTCCGCAAGGAAATTGCCGAGGGAAGAGCCATTCTACCGGTAAACATCAATCATCCTGAGGTGGAGCCGATGATTATCGGATCTCGTTTTTTGGTCAAAATCAATGCCAATATCGGGAACTCTATTAGTTCCTCCTGCATTGAAGAGGAAGTGGAAAAAGCTGTTTGGGCTTGTCGCTGGGGGGCTGATACGATCATGGATCTTTCAACAGGAGAATACATCCAGGAAACTCGGGAATGGATCTTAAGAAACTCCCCGGTACCGGTGGGTACCGTGCCAATTTATCAAGCACTGGAGAAGGTGGATGGATATGCTTATGAGCTGACCTGGGACCTGCTTAAGGAAACCATCATTGAACAAGCGGAACAGGGGGTGGACTATATCACGATTCATGCCGGTTTGCTCAAAAGACACATTCCCTTAACCGATGGTCGCTTAACAGGAATCGTCTCCAGAGGGGGCTCAATTTTAGCTAAATGGTGCCTAATGCATCAGCAGGAGAATTTTATTTATGATAATTTTGATGAGTTGTGCCATATTGTTGCGCAATACGACATGGGGCTTTCATTGGGTGATGGCTTACGTCCCGGTTGCCTTGCAGATGCCAATGACAAGGCACAATTTGCAGAACTTGAAACACTCGGAGAATTAACCCAAAAAGCCTGGAAGCAGGATGTGCAGGTGATGATCGAGGGACCGGGACATGTTCCCCTGCAACTCATCAAAGAGAATGTGGAAAAACAGCAAAGAAACTGTTTTGGTGCCCCCTTTTATACCCTGGGGCCGATCACGACGGATATTACACCGGGGTACGATCATATTTCCTCTGCTATCGGAGCTGCAAATATCGGCTGGTATGGAACTTCAATGCTTTGTTATGTAACTCCCAAGGAGCATCTGGGGCTGCCAGACAAAAACGACGTGAAGCAGGGCGTGATCGCTTATAAACTGGCTGCCCATGTCGCCGACTTGGCGAAAGGGCATCCGGCAGCACAACTCCGTGACAATTTAATGAGCAAGGCTCGATTTGAATTTAGATGGCAGGATCAATTTGCCCTGTCGCTTGATCCGGATACTGCCATTGAGTTCCATCAAGCTGCCAAATCAAAAGAGAGTTCGGATTCAGAACACTTTTGTTCCATGTGTGGTCCTAAATTTTGCTCAATGAAAGCCACCAAAGAATTTAGAGATCAGTTTCAGACAAAGCCGGAACATCATTAAGCCATCCCAAACTAAGGAAAAACCATGTTGACAATAGAAAATAGATCATTCAAATCCCGTCTGTTCACGGGCACAGGAAAATTTCAATCGAACCGGATGATGAGAGACGCTTTGATCTCTTCCGAATCGGAATTGGTGACTGTTGCATTAAAACGGGTAGATTTTGAATCACGACACGACAACATTATTGAGCATTTGAATATTGCCGGCATTCACCTTTTACCGAACACTGCCGGTGTTAGGACAGCAAAAGAAGCGATATTTGTGGCAAAAATGGCAAGGGAGGCCTTGCACACTAATTGGATTAAGTTGGAGATCCATCCTGACCCAAGATACCTGATGCCGGATCCTATTGAAACACTCAAGGCGGCTGAAGAACTGGTCAAAGATAATTTTGTGGTATTACCCTATGTCAATGCTGATCCTGTTATCTGCAAACGGTTGGAAGATGTCGGCACGGCAGCGGTTATGCCACTTGGATCGCCTATTGGAAGCAACAGGGGGCTGGAAACAAAAGCGATGTTAGAGATTATCATTGGACAGAGCAAAATCCCGGTGATTATTGATGCCGGAATTGGTGCTCCATCTCATGCGTCAGAAGCTATGGAAATGGGGGCGGATGCCGTATTAGTCAATACGGCTATTGCCGTTGCTCAAGATCCGGTTAAAATGGCAGCTGCTTTTAAGAATGCGGTTATTGCCGGGAGACAGGCCTTTGAAGCTGGTTTGGGGGCTCAGTTGTCAGAAGGTTCGGCAACATCCTTAACCGATTTTCTGGGGAATTGAGATGAGCTTTTTAACTTGTTATCGACAATATAATTGGAATAGCATCCAATCTGATATTTACCAAAAAACACCCGCCGACGTGGAGCGAGTGCTCAGTAAAAGAGGGTCACGCACCTTGGAGGATTTTAAGATATTGGTATCACCGGCAGCGGATTGTTATCTTAAGGAGATGGCTGCGATCAGCCGGTTGTTGACCCGGCAGCGGTTTGGTAATATTGTGCAGATGTATATTCCCCTTTATCTCTCCAATGAATGTACCAATAGCTGCAAGTATTGCGGCTTTAGTAAAAAGAATGAGATCCCCCGGATCACGCTTTCCATCGATCAGGTTTTATCAGAAGCTAATGTTATTAAAAACATGGGTTTTGAACATGTGCTCTTGGTTTCCGGTGAATCCAAGACAGTGGATGTTGATTATTTAAAAACCTGCATAAACATCCTTCAGCCCCATTTTGCCAATATATCCATCGAAGTGCCACCGCTGGAGCAAGTTCACTATGAATCTTTGATAGAAGCCGGTTTGCATGCCGTTTATATCTATCAGGAGACTTATGGGCCCGAATATTCAATCTTTCACCCCAAAGGTAAAAAAAGCGATTTTAATTATCGTCTTTTAACTCCAGATCGACTTGGAGCGGCCGGTGTTTACAAAATGGGATTGGGCTTTTTGATCGGGTTAGATGATTGGCGAACGGATGCCTGGTTCATGGCAGCGCATTTGGATTACCTGGTAAAAACTCATTGGCGATCCAAATACTGCATCTCTTTTCCTCGATTGAGAGCCGCAGCAGGCAATTTCCGTCCTCCAATTGAAATTTCCGATCGTCAACTTGTGCAGTTGATTTGTGCTTATCGAATTTTTGATGAAAATGTGGAATTGTCTCTTTCAACCAGAGAAACTGAACTTTTTCGAGATCATGTCTTTCAATTGGGCATCACTGCCATGAGTGCAGGATCAAAAACCAGTCCGGGAGGTTATAGTCTTTTCAACGATATCCTGGATCAGTTCCAGGTCGAGGATTTAAGGACTCCCGAACAGGTAACAGCAATGATTTCTGCAAAAGGCTATAAGCCTGTTTGGAAGGATTGGTTTCGGATGTAAGTGTCTGTTGGAATAAAATTGATATCGATTACCTGCACAGAGACCGTTCTGTGCGGGCTTAAAAACATAAAATGTCTGTCCAGTCCATTAAGAAAAAGTTCAACGTTGCACCTGTTTTCACTCGATTATAGTATTGGCATTTTAGGCTAAAAAAGGAATAGGTTTAGACATGGGGCTGAACGGTATTAATCATCAAAACATTTGGCTACCAATGCCATTAATACCTCTCTGCTCCAGCTTAAGAAACGCTCCTGCTGATCGTTTTTTTCACCTATGGAGACGCTGAATAGGCTGTTGGATGCACGGTAGAGATAAAGTCCCAGATCCAGCAATTCGGTTTCCTGCCAGCGACAGCCATATCCTTTCAGATATTGAGCCAATCGAAGTGCAACATTATTGGCATGTTTTGTTTCCAAGGGTTGAAGATCGGGGAAAAATTCCATTGCCCGGGAAAGCTGTTCGTCGGCTTTTTCACTAAAGCAGGGAATCTCCAGCAAATGGTTTGATAGCTCCAGAAAAAACTCCGGCCAGGTTATCTTCAGATATTTTTCTTTCTCAAGCTTGTCCATTCTTTCCAAAACTGTTCCAAGAAACTGCTGGTACAGGGTATAGATGACCGCGCTTTTATTAGGAAAATACTGGTAAAACGAGGCAACAGCAACACCGGCTTCTTTAGCTACTTTGATTGCTGTAATGCTTTCAACACCGGACTTTTCCAGCAGTCTGATCGTCGCTTCAAGAATACGCTTAACTTTCTCCTTGGATCGATCTTGTGAAGGCTGTTTTCTGGGGGTTACCGAATTCTCTTTCATAACGGTTGATTCGTATTGTATCCGTCAATGTTCCTTTTTACATAGCAGAAGACATGGTTACTGGCAGAAAAAGGCATGCCTCCGTTTGAACTATCATTAGTACTAGAATGGGATTAAACCGTAAATATCTTTATCCCCATTAGCTGAAGGAGCTATCTAACATGCTTTGCTAAGGCTAACTGCCTATTTTTCCATTATGATAATCCCGAACAGCCTGGTCAATTTCTTCTACGGTGTTCATCACAAAGGGACCATGCCTGACAACCGGTTCATTCAACGGACGGGCGGCCAGCAAAAGAAAACGCACAAATTGATCCTGGGTTTGAACATTTATATAATCACCATCACTTAAGACCCCTAATTTTCCCGAATCAAGGGAGATGGCGGTATTGCTTGCCGCATCACCAAAATACCCTATCCCCTCAAACACGTAAACAGATACACGATGACCTTCAGGCAATGTCTGTGACCAGTTTGTATGTGGTGGAATCAGCACATCCAGATAAACCGGTTCCGTGTGAAGCTGATGAACTGTCCCGTTCAATCCCTCTAATTCACCGGCAATGGCTTTGACAACAACACCATTTTCCACCCGGTATTCAGGTATTTCTGCGGCGGTCAGATTTTGGTACCGGGGTGGCTTCATTTTATCCTTACCCGGAAGATTGATCCAAAGTTGAAATCCTTGAACCAAACCGCTTTTTTGAATTGGCATTTCAGAATGAATAATGCCGCGCCCTGCTGTCATCCATTGGACACAACCCTCCGTCAATATCCCTCTTTCGCCTGTACTGTCTTTGTGCTCAAAAGCGCCAGCCAGCATATATGTCACTGTTTCGAAACCGCGATGGGGATGATCCGGAAAACCGGCAATATAGTCGTTGGCCTGATCCGACTTGAACTCATCCAATAGCAGAAAAGGATCAAGATCCGGTAACGCAAATGATCCGATGCTCCTGGATAATTTTACCCCGGCGCCATCCGAAGTTTTCTGAGCTTGTACAACTTGTTCAACTGATCGAGCAACTCTCGTCACTTTTTCCACTGATTGCACCATGACAGCCCCTCTGTTAAATTCCTTCAAAAAAAAACTTCCTTAAAAGGGAGTTATTATCGTTATTGATTACTGTTCGCTTAGACACTAATTGAATCATATCGGTTTTTTTGATAAGAAAAAAGAATAAAGAATAGACCATTTTATTCAAAAAAATAGATCGAGTGGGATAACAATGACTTTGGATTAATAACTCGTCTTGCTTGCAATACAAAAAACCGGCAGCTTTAGAACCGCTTCGAAAAACTTTCAGCGGGGATAATCGGCTGTAAGTTATGCCATTAAATATCTGAAAGAGGAACTGAAAATCAGCATTTATAATCGCGAGGGCTGCCGGTCGCAACTTACGGTTGAAGGACAGGCAATTTATCAGAAAGCAAAGGAAGTGGTCATGCGGGCAGATGAACATAAACAGCTTGGGGGCTATCTGGCAACAGGAAAGGAATCTGAGATAAGACTGGCTTTCAATACAATTGGTTCCTTTTTGAGAATGAACACGTCAAAGGGATGATTTCAAGGAATGAAGTACCACGATTGTTCTTCAAGTGGTATGGTGAATTCCAACAGAGAAAGAATAAAGTCATTATCACCGGTTAGCAACAGGGATAATAATGTAACAGGAAACCTGAATTCAATCGGATTTATTCAATTCGGTATCTGCATGTAGAGTTTTGAGGCAAATTCATGGATAAAAGTCCAGATAAAGTGATCAATTTGAACAAAATGGTAACCGCTTCAAAGAGGATTGAGAGCATATTGAATGAGATCATTCTCAACAAAGGGCTTTCTTCTGAGGAGACAAAAGTCCTTGCGCAACAATGTCTGGTTGCTGTTAATGAATATACGGAAATAACCAATAAAAACATTGGACACCTGAAAGAACAGGCTCAGGAGATGTGGGAAAAAGTAAAATTTGTTTTAGATGAATCTGTAATCAATGACCCCGATTCACAAGACGAGTCGGATATCGAAATCAACTGAAAAGGAGAACAAATGGATCTGAAAAATTGTGTTGCCATTGTAACAGGAGGTGCTTCCGGACTTGGAGAAGCTGTCGTTCGCAACACCCTGGAAAAGGGAGGGAAGGCGGCAATCCTGGATTTTGATGCTGAGCGCGGTAAGATGCTGGCAAACAATTTGGGAAATGACGTGATCTTCTGTAAAACAGATGTAGTGGATGAAATCAGTGTTCAAGCTTCGATTGATGCCACGCTTAAAGCTTTTGGAAAAATTGATGTTGTGGTCAATTGTGCCGGAGTCGGAACTCCCCGAAAAGTGATTGATCGGGAGGGAAATCCCATGCCCATTGATTTTTTTAATAAGGTTATCCAGATCAACCTGGTGGGCACCATGAATGTGATCAGGTTAGCTGCGGCTGAGATGATTAAAAACCAGCCCAATGAAGATGGTGAAAAGGGCGTGGTGATCAATGTTGCCTCTGTTGCTGCTTTTGAAGGTCAGATTGGACAGGCTGCTTACAGTGCATCCAAAGCAGGAGTTGCAGGAATGACTCTTCCCCTTGCCAGGGAATTTGCTGCTCATGGCATTCGTGTTAACACCATTGCTCCGGGAATCTTCATGACCCCCATGGTAGCCGGGTTACCACAAAAAGCCCAGGACGCTCTTTCCCAAATGATGCCGTTTCCAAAACGTTTGGGAGCCCCTTCGGAATTTGCCATGCTCGCCCAACAGATTATTGAAAACCCCATGTTAAACGGTGAAACCATTCGACTGGATGCAGCTATCCGTATGGCCGCCAGGTAAGAATATCTGAATTGAGGTTAATTGAATCTTCGCTGTCTGAACATGGGGCAGCGAAGATTGTTTTGTTCCTTCCATACAATACAAAAAAATAAAATTAATCATTCGAATATTCTATAACTTACCCACTGTGTCTTGCTTTTATTATTTCCATAAAAGCGCCGATTCTGTTTTCTATCTGACTTTCGGAGAAGTTTCTGTCGTCGGTCATGTCTGCTTCAATTATCAGAACAGGAATATTGCATTTCTCCTGAATGATATTTTGGATATCATACTGCCCAAGGGAGTACGGTTTACAACTGCGATTGGAATGCATCACCAAGCCGTCGGCGCTGTATTTTTTAACCATGCCACTAACCTCTTCAGCCATGGCATCAACACCGATATTGAGATAAATTCTGGAATACCCCTGAACCATGGACTCATAAAAATTGCTCTCATCCAGGTACTTTAATGAGCTGCACCAGGCTGAAGTATAAGTGTCTGCCACAAGGCAGGCGCCATGACCGGCGAATGTATCGGATAGCCATTTGGTTCTGTACCATATGGGCAGATTGTCCCACAGCAGCCTGATCTCTTCATTGGGCACTGCACTGATTCCCTCTTTTACTCTCTGGTTCATCTCGGCCAGCAACTCCTGGTAATAATCCACGGCGATATCGGTACCTCTCAAGGTGACAATGAGAGCCAGGTGGAAAAACGCATCAAAAGCACTCATGGGTGACGGTTTATGCATGGTTGTATCAAGGACGGCCTGCCACAGTTTTTGTCCTTTCATCGAGATCCTGCCCACTTCCTCCAGGCGATCGTGATCCATTGCCTTTCCGCAGTGTTCCTCCAGAAATGAGATATACTCATCAAACTGCTTTCTCACATATCGATGCGCCTCGTCGGAGAAACCGGTGTGGCTGATGGGGGTATCAAGAATAAAAAGTGGGACATTAAAATAACGGGCTTGCACCTCATACCACTTTAATACCGTTCCACAAATATTGTTGCAACAGACCAGCATATCCGGTTTGGGTAAGCCTCCAATGGGACCGCCGTTTATGGTGGCACACGCAATGTCAGCCCTGGCATATGAACATAAATCCCTGGGATATCCCATCTCCTCTGCCTTTTCGCAGAGATCTGTTCCCATCTTGGAGGCGCCGATCATGGCACCATGATTCTCCGGATAAACCGGAATTACATCCATGGCAATTAGAGGTTCAACAGGACCGCCACTGGTTATCCACGCCACTTTTTTCCCGGTGTCAAACGCAGTTTTGGCTTCGATGTAATAATTGGTCATGATGTCTTTCATCTTCTTGACACACTTGATCTTTTGCCTTTCTTTATCCGGGTCGGTTTTAACTTCGTTTGTTGTCATGTCAACTCCTGCTTTTGGCAATTGGCGATTAGCATTTAGCGATTAGCATTTAGCAATTAGCAATTAACGATTGAGTCCACTCCGAAGAGTATTATAATGTTCAATTTAAGCCTTTTAACTCAATAATCAAAAAACCATAGAAATTCTGAACCAATGTCATGCCGGACTTGATCCGGCATCCATGAGATTTAACCAAAAATCCAAAAACCTGGATTCCGGCTCGAAGGCCGGAATGACAAGAATATCGACTTTTGGGAGTGAACTCACGATTAGTTTGTAACAAAATGCCTACAACATCTCCACAAAAGCTTCACACCGGGTTTCGAACTGTCCTCCGCCAGATAGCTGATCTTCGATTTCATAGAGCATGCAGGGAATCTTGTTTTCTTCCAGCATATCCTTGAGATAGGGGTAATCAAACCCGTGGGGGTCACAAAATTTCAGGTAAATAAACAATACTCCATCCGCCTTACTTTCCTGAACGATTCTCACCAGGTTTTCGCCACGGGATCTGATACCTGAATGTTTGGCCGGACAGACATTTCGATCAACATACCGGTTTGCAATGGATTTTAACGAATCAGCACTCTTTTTGATATTCTCTTCAAAAAAACGATTCCCGGTACACAAATCATCCCTGACAACATAAGCCCCCGCATTCTCAATGACACTGTAGATATCAGGCATGTTGCATAAGCCACCCGAGAGTACCAGTCGCTTTCCCGCAAAAGCTGATCCTTCCTGACTCTTTTCCAATTCATCCGCAATATCGCGAACCAGGGATAAAAAGTCATGGCGATCCATCATCATACTTGCCTTAACCATGGCGTGAATGTCCTCCCCCTTTATCTTCCCGGGGAATTTCTGACGAACAGCATAAATCCTGTTTACCGTGTCTCGAATCTGATTGCAGGTCTCGGTGGCTTGCTCCAGTGCCTGCTCGGAAATATTTGTTTCCAATTGTGTTTCCAGGTTTTGTTTAAATGCCTTGATCACATCGATCATATAATCTCTGGAACTCTGGGTGTTTAGTTTTACCGGCATAACCAAATCAATATGAAAACCGGTTTTTATATTCATGCGCCAGATATCCGATAATCTCTGGATTGAATCACAAGTATGGGGAAAGATCACCCCATCCAGAAAATCAAGGCCTCCTGCCAGTGATTCTTCCATGGCCCCGCGTACCAAGCTGCAGCTGTATGCCTGCAAATACTTGTCAGCCATGGAAACCGCTCCCCCCGTACCAAAGATCCGATATCCAAGAGCTCCTGCCGCCAGGATAATCTCTTCAGGTGCATAGCTGCAAAAGGTGCCGATTATTTTTCCGTTTTTTTCTGTTTTCCATTTTTGAGCGTAGCTGCTGGGATTGTCCACTATTTCATGAAAAACCCTGAAATCTGCCATATCATCTCCTAACGCTGACGGTGCTTGCTGCTTTGGTTACAGGGGATCTACTCCTTTTTGAGTAGATCCTGTTGTTTTTACGTCTTGAGGTTTTTATACCGAACGGCGGTCGACATGTCAACCGCTACTTGATTACCTTTGGTTTGTATGGTATGAGTAATGTCTAAAAAGCAAACAGAATCAGCAATTCAGGACAGATATGGCAAAACTGGCTACTCTCAGCAAACTCAAAGAGAAAGAAAGGGAAACCCGGCAGAAATTGATTATTGATGCCGCCCGTAAGGTTTTCGAAAAAAAAACATACGACAGTGTCAGCATGGCAGAGATAGCAAAGACCGCTGGCATGGCCAAGTCTTCCATCTATACTTATTTCAGCAGTCAGGAATCCCTTTACGTCGAGGTAGCCTATAGGGACTCCAATTATTTCATCAAAGAACTCGAAAAGAAGATTCAATTATCGGAGACGCATTCAGTTGAAACGGTAATCACTCATTTTTTAGACTACTATATTCTGCACAAGGCCCAGTGGAGAATGATAACTCACTTCGCCCTACATGGAGACACCGTTCATGAGTCGGTTGAAAAGCTTAACGAGATTTCCCGGAAATTGATGGATACGTTTGATTCTATTCTGAAGAAACTGGACTATAAGGGGAATACCAGACTGTTGGCACACACCTTATTTGCGTCGCTCAGCGGTATTTTAATCTCTTTCAGGAATTACCCGGGCCGAACCGAGGAGGAGCGCATCGCTCACATGAAACGGATTGGGGAAAAGATTAAAGATATGATGATTGCCCTGATTGAAAAGGACGCCGGAACCGGAACCAGCCCATTTTGATCTTAAACCATCACGGGCTGATCCCTGTCCTCTCCTTTTCGTACGACTGAAATGTTTTATACAGGAACTACCTCTTCTACTCCCTCCACTTGCTCCCCAACCGGCAGCAGGTACTTATATGAAAATATCGAAATGATCCCCGCCAGGTACATAATCAGACCAAAAATTCCAGATGTAACAAACATGGAACTGAAAAAATCGCCCATGGAGTCCTGAATCAGTAATGCAATAGTCATTGCCAGGGCACTGTTTCTCAAACCGGTTTCCAGAGAAATCGCCCGAGTCTGGTAGTTGTCAATCCTGAACAGCTTCGAAAACAAAATCCCAAACAGCATTCCCAGCATTGTTATGGAGAAAACCGTTAAATAGAATTTGACACCATAGCGGGCAGTATCCGTAAAAATGGTCAGGTTACTCAAAACTCCTGCTATAATAAGCACCAGAAGGGCAATGATCCCAAGGGCCGAGAAAAACGGGGTCATCTTTTTTGCCAATTCCGGCCATTTTCCCCTGAACGACATACCCAGTATCAGTGGAATAATCACCAGGATTAAAATGGTCTGAATCACTACTTTGACCGGAATCGTTATTTCAGGCATGTCAGAGCAATAAAACGCCAGTAGCAGAGGTGTAAATACAATGGATAGAACAGTTGAAAACGATGTCAGGGATATGGATAGAGCCAGGTCTCCTTTGGCGTAATAAGTCATCAGATTTGAAGTGACACCGCCAGGAATGGCCGTGATCAAAATCATTCCCACAAAAATGAATGGATATGCTTCATAAAACCCGAGAACATGCCCCAAAACCATGGCTAAAAATGGCATCAAGCCAAACTGCAATAGCTGCCCCACGAGAATTCCACGAGGTTTTGTGAACACCAGCATAAAGTCTTTGATCGTCAAAGTCATCCCCATACCTACCATCACAAAAAACAGCATCAGGATAATACTGGCTTTAAACACACGATCCAGCAACACCTGCTCAGGTTTCGCTGTTAGTTGAGCAAATGTGTAGATTTTGTCTGCCACTGCCGCATCCACCCTCTTTATTTTAAATTCCATTTTGTTTTCAAACGCCGTGTCCAAAAAAGCATAAGGGGAACTGCTATTCTCAGCCAGATCAGAGAGGTTTTCCGGTACAGAAAGGATAAAAAGCTCACCCGTAAGTTTTCGAATTAAATAGATCCCGGGAATAGTCTCAGCATCGCCCGTGTGCTTACTTCCAACGATTCGCAAATTCCCGACGAATTCTGTCTCTTCGGCTTCACTCCAATTCAGACTCCTGGATTCCTCGTTTAGCTTTTGTATTAAGGATGAGTCAGCTCCGCTTTCCAAGGCTTTTGAAAGCCTTTCATATGTTTTCTGACCAGGGACATCACTCGCAAAAACTGTCGGAACCATAAACAGAACAACCAAAAAAAGGGTAACCATTATCGAACCGAGAGTTGTGATTCCATCTTTCTTTGTCTTTTTACCGCTTATTTCCCGGATTTTTTGTACACATTCAACCATCTAATTCTCCTTATGTTTGAGGGGACATTTACCTAAAGTAGAACTTAATCTCTTCACTATACTTTAATCTACTGTTTTTATTACGAGTAATACAGAAGAATCAAAAGTGAATTGACTACTTGTCTGCTGGTTTAGCTACCGAATGGTGGTCGGTTTGTCAATCAATATCTGTAATACATGTACTGGCGAATAACATGAAAAGTAGTTGGGGAGCCTTGGCGACCTGAATAATCTCAAAGGTCGCAAGATCGAATTCCTTTTAGAGCTTGGATCTGGTTGATTAAGGCTTTGCTGCGCAGAACAAATTTACTCTGATAAAAATCTTTATAGGTTGAAAAAAAGGTCGAAATTATTGACACTTTGGTATAAAGATAGAGCAACCAACAATGAATGAGGCAGGGAGCCTGAAGCCGTTCGTTAACTCCTGCAATCAACTTAAACGAGATTCGGCAATGGTTACAAAAAATTTATTTATTTCAATTCTTCTGCTTAGTATTTCACAGTCTCTGTTTGCCGACGACTTTATCAATTTTCTGGGTATCCGTTTTAAGGATATTTCCGCCGGTAGTTTTTATATGGGAAGCTGTAAGCCCTTAGGCGGCATTACGGAAAAAAAGACGGGTCTGTTCGGATTAATAACCGAGAGCGTCTGTCCCTCGGGCGGAAAAGCCGATATGGCGGCAGAAGAGGATGAACAACCGCAACACCTGGTTAACATTAGCAGGCCTTTTCAGATCGGGATTCATGAAGTGACTTATGGTCAGTACAAACAATACCTCAACGACAATAATCTGATAGCATCCGTAAATTTTACGAAACACAACTCCCATGGAGATGATTCAGCCCTGGTATGGGTATCCTGGTTTCAAGCCCGGTCTTTTATCGACTGGCTCAATCTCAAAAAACCGGCTTCTGACAATGGAAAATACAGACTACCGACTGAAGCAGAGTGGGAATATGTAGCTCGGGCAGGCACAACCGATCCCTATTTTTTTGGTGATCAAAGTTTTCAAATTGGTAGATTTGCCTGGATTATCAAAGATTTACATGGTTTTGGGCAGATTTGGTCAAAACCGGTTGGACAAAAACAACCGAATCCCTGGGGGTTATATGATATTTACGGAAATGTCTGGGAATGGGTGCAGGATGTATATGGAGAAAATTATTATAAAAACAGTCCGACCGATGATCCAAAAGGACCAGTCACCGGAGGTACACAGGTAGCCAGAGGATGCAGTTTGTATACAAGTGCCGTAAACTGCCGTTCTGCAAAACGCTTCTCTCTGGCAGCGGATCAACGAAATGGCACCATTGGTTTCAGACTGGTGAGGGAGCTGCCTTAATAGACTGGCCATTATTAAAACTCAGAATCACGATCTTGGTCTCAGTGTCAATCCGTAAACCAACCCGATCACAACCATTTCGCCCAAACCGGTTAACAGCACATAAAGATGCGTGACGTTCGGCACTTTGAAGATCATCCAAGATGTGGCAACGCTCATCAATACCCTGAAGAACCAGATCATGAATCCATAAAAAACACCTTTTATCCAACCGGCTTTACCGGGAAGCCCCTGGTACAGAACCAAAAACAAGCCTGCCATGACAAAGCCGTAAAAAAGATCAATAACAATACCAGCCTCAATATTGACCGAAGATTTTAAAATCGGTTCATAGACCGACAACAGTCCCTGGGCTAACGGGTTTGCATTTATCACCCCATCAAGAAATCCGAAAACAATCCCACTAACAATGCTGACGATAAGATAACGAATCATTTTCTTGAAAGATTTAATTGTTTTGAATTACCTCATGCCTGATGAATGAAAGGATATAGTCATCCCCCATGAAATCAATTGTCTTCTTTTTGAAAGGCTGCCCGGCATTGATAATCAGGATGTAACCCCTTATATACATATCATATTTTGTTTGCAAGTGCTTCAAGCACAGTATGCCAGGCCCGATCCTGCCATTGTCTGGCCTCTTCCCACTCTGCAGTACTGCGCCAACCCGAATGAATCACATGCAAGTCAGTTCCAACGCTGCTTGGAATGAAGAAGACCACAACATGTGTCAGGGGGTCGGCACTGTTTGCAAACTCCTTATACTGCTTCGGACTTCGCCATTCGAATGATAGAAACTGGTTGGGTTTGATTGCTGTAACCCGACAGCCTATTGTGCTATCATTTTCTCTGTCTTCGGGTACCCAAAATAATTCATACTTGCCACCAACTTCTGGTTCAACTTCTGCCACACGGCACAGCCATGACTCCAACTGGTGATTGACAGTAAACTTCTCAAATGCCTTGTGCGGATCGCACTGCAACTGAACTGTCTTGTGTATGATTTTATCCATAGTCAGTTTCTCCTTTTTGCTTTTATATACAAATCATTTAACAGAATAATTCCCTTTGTACCTTTTTTCTCCAAAACCTGTTCAATCGACTGTGTAAGAATACCAGCCAATTAGCATCAATGCGAATCCTGACAATTCTTAGCATATATTTTCCAAAAAAACAAAATTAATCCGGGCATTTTTAATCGTACGTCTGGGATAAAAAGGGGCAAAATTGAACCGGGATTGTTGGCCGTTTTCGTTTTCTACCAGGGGGTCAAGTTTCTTGTGATTAACAGTTAAAACAATAAGATAAAGTTTCAGCTGCGCCAGGAGGAGAGAAACTACTGCCAGAGTGAGCCGTATAACAGATAGTCTTGTTCAGGCACCAATTTTCTGCACAGGTACTCATCGTCTACGATGATAACATGCAAAAACTTTATATTTGACAAATCCAAGGTTTCGATGATAATAATGCAATATTATTGCATATAAAGCAATCTATGGAACACAGATAACCGGAATCAAGTGTTTAATTCACTTAAAAAATCGTTTATAATGCTGTTTTGAAGAGCCTAATAACCTTATCAAAGCAACTAAAGTTGGCTTTTATACAGAATCCTGCCAACAAACACAGTGAGTTCTATACTAAAAAGTGAACAACAATAATTATTAGAGAAACCTAAAAGAGGACAGATTATGCTTCAGACAATAAGAGAAGAAAGAATGACACGGGCGAGACTAATCAGAGATGCCGGCGGTCTCAATAGCGCGATTGAATCCGGAAGTCTGGCCCAATATATTGATTTATCCCTGTCCGAAGCTATTGTACTAGGTCTTATTCAACAGGATGTTAAAAATTTCGTTGGCATTTTTGGTCATGGATCAACTGAAGTCGCTGAAGTATTGCGAGTTTACGAGGCTGAAGGGCTGGTAAAAATGTATCCTGTCAGAAATGAAATCGAGGCTGTACACGCAGCAACTGCTTTGCGATGGGTAACCGCAGAAAAGTGTGCGGTTGTGACTTCAATAGGCCCCGGGGCAATGCAGGCTTTTGCCGGATCGCTGGTGCCTTTGAGCGAAGGTTTGGGCGTTTGGTTTCTGATTGGAGATGAGACTACTGAGGATGAAGGTCCGAATATGCAGCAGATTCCCAGTCATGAACAGGATCAGTTTCTCAAGCTGTTTTCTGTTATGGGACCAACCTATAAGCTTCACACGCCCGGAGCAATCAACACAGCGCTGACACGAGGGCTGGTTACCACCGAACATCCGATTCGTCAGAGTCCATTTTACCTTTTGATGCCGATGAATACTCAGCCGGAAATCATTCCCGACTTTAACCTGAAGTCATTTCCTGCAGATTATCCCCCGAAACTTGGTGCCGCAGCAGACAATGGAACTTACCTGCAGGTAGCCGAAGCACTTTTGAAGTCAGAAAGGATTGTTGTCAAAGTGGGGGGTGGCACAATCAAAGCAGGTGCTGAACTGCTGGAATTTCTTGAGTTAACAGACGCCGTGGCCGTCACCAGTCCCCTGGTTCCGGGATTGGTGCCCTATTCAAATCCGAGAAATATGATGGTGGGTGGTTCAAAAGGCACCATCTGCGGAAACTATGCCATGGAAAATGCAGATCTGCTGGTGGCAATCGGCACTCGCTTTGTCTGTCAGTCAGATTGTTCCAGAACCGGTTATCCAAATGTCAAAAAAGTAATCACCATTAATGGCGATGTGAACACAGCGCTGCATTATCGAAAAACAACTGCCTTGGTGGGTGACATTCAAGCCACCTTGTCCGGACTGAACGCTGTTCTGAGGGAAAAAGCAACCGATCAGAATGATCAGTCCTCTCGCTGGTTGCAGGATTGCAGCAAAAAACGGCAGGATTGGGAAGCTTTTAAACAGGCACGATACTCGTCTCCCTGCCTGTATGATGAGATGTGGAAAAAAGAGGTTCTAACCCAGCCGGCAGCTATCAAGGCAGCACTCGACTGGGCAAGAGACAACCAAGTTGTTTCCTTTTTTGATGCGGGAGATGTCCAGGCCAATGGTTTTCAGATTGTTGAGAATGAACGCTATGGACAAACATTCACCGAAACGGGAGCAAGTTATATGGGGTTTGCATCATCAGCTCTCTTGGCTACGGCCATGACAAAACAGCCTTTTTATGGCCTGGCATTTACTGGTGACGGCTCCTTTGTGATGAATCCCCAGATTTTAATTGATGCTGTACAGCATAGGGCAAGCGGTTGTATCCTGCTGATGGATAATCGCCGGATGGCTGCCATTTCCGGTTTGCAGAAAGATCAATATAAAGAGGCGTATGCCACCAATGATAGCGTTGAAGTTGATTATGTTGCCTGGGGCAATGCCATAAAAGGGGTCAGAGCTGGCGATGGCGGCTTTTCCGTTGAATCACTCCTGGAAGCCCTGAATAACGCCAGGAAGCATAAAGGATTGTCGTTGGTTTATATAAGAGTTTACTCCGGGGATGACCCTCTGGGGGGCATGGGAGTTTTCGGTCGCTGGAATGTCGGTAACTGGTCAAAGGAGACCCAGGCACTGCGCCATAAAATTGGTTTGTAATGTCATTAGTATGGTAGAGCGGGGTTACATCCTATAAGCGCTTACTTAAGCAAATATTACCAAGAGCAAGAATTACGGTAGGGCGGGGTTACATCCCCGCCAGAACCGACTCAAAGGCGGCCATGCAAGACAGCCCCACCGTCAGCTTTACGAATGTTTAACAGGTCTATATCAATCGGAGGAATGGATATTAACGTATCCCTTTTTTTAGAACTCCCGGTTTTACCAGGGATCTTTTTATTTAACAAAACACCAATCGGTACAAATCGATGTCAAAAAAAGAGCATATAGAGGGGATCAATCGGAATCTAACCAGTTATGGGGACGTTGGATTCAGTCGTTACCTGCGGCGAGCTTTTTTATCATCTGCCGGCTATGATCGCATCGACCTGGGAAAACCAATCATCGGAATTGTTGACACATCATCCGATTATAACAGTTGCCACCGACAGATGCCGGAAATGGTTCAGGCAATTAAAAGGGGTGTTCTTCAGGCGGGTGGGTTGCCACTGGCTTTCCCCACAATTTCCCTGAACGAGATTCTGACGTCTCCAACCACCATGTTTTTTCGAAATCTCCAGGCAATGGAAACCGAAGAGATGATCCGGGCTCAACCCATGGACGCAGTCGTCTTGGTAGGAGGATGCGATAAAACACTTCCGGCCCAGATGATGGCAGCTATTTCGGCTGATATACCCGCTGTCAGTGTGGTGGCCGGCTCCATGCTGACGGGAAGTTGGCGCGGGGAAAGGCTAGGGGCCTGTACCGATTGCCGGAGAATGTGGGCAAGGCATCGTTCCGGCGAGTTAAGTGAAGACGAAATCAATGAAATCGAACAGGCGCTCTGTTCAACCGGCGGAACCTGTATGGTGATGGGAACTGCATCCACAATGGCCTGTGTGGTTGAAACACTGGGATTAATGATGCCTGGCGGGGCCACTCCGCCACATTCTTCCGGCGACCGTCTGAAGAATTGTGTGGTTTCGGGACGACAGGCGGTGGAATTGGCCAGATCAGGTTTGAAACCTTCTGCCATACTGTCTCCGGCATCATTCAGGAATGCGTTGACAGTTCTGATGTCTCTCAGCGGTTCCACCAATGCGGTCGTGCATATCACCGCCATGGCAAGGCGGGCTGGGATCAGTCTAACTCTCGATGACTACAATGCAGTTGCGGAAAGAGTACCGGTTATTGTCGACTGCAAACCGGCCGGGAAGGGATATATGGAAGATCTGCATCATGCCGGCGGTGTTCCGGTATTACTGAAGGAGTTGGAGTCATTGTTGGATTTATCAACACTTAGCATAACCGGTCAGACACTTGGAGAACAGATCAAGAATATAAAGGCACCGGGAAGCTGGCAGACAACCATTCGCCGTTTATCCGATCCACTCTATCCAAAAAATGCCATCGTCTCCCTGAAAGGTTCCCTGGCACCAAATGGAGCTGTCATCAAAGCCGCGGCCGCAAGTCCGCACCTTATTCGGCATACCGGGAAAGCTATTGTTTTCGAATCACCGGAAGATGCAATTGATCGCCTGGACAATCCCGAACTGGGAATCACGCCCGATCATGTCATGGTATTGAGAAACGGTGGGCCTATTGGCGCAGGTATGCCGGAAGCCGGTTCACTGCCGATTCCAAAATATCTGGCTGCCCAGGGTGTCAAGGATATGGTTCGGGTCTCTGATGCCAGAATGAGCGGAACCGCTTATGGTACCATTGTATTGCATTGCTGTCCTGAAGCGGCAGTGGGCGGACCTATTGCGCTGGTCAGAGATGGTGATCTGATTGAACTGGACGTTGAGCAGAAACGTATCGAACTGTTGGTGGGAGAGGATGAACTGGCGTTGCGTAAAAAATCATTCGTACCACCACCAACTCCGAAAAGAGGGTGGGCAAAGCTTTTTGCGGAACATGTGACACAAGCGGACGAAGGGTGTGACCTTGATTTTCTATAAAGTATTTGTTGCACCACCGCCCTGAATTTAAAAACAATCGCAAGTTCGATTTTAATAGGAATGGACAGACATGGGAAAAATCAGAGTAGGGCTGATCGGATGCGGTCGGATTTCTGACCTGCATTATTCAGGCTATATCGATAATAAAGACGCAGAAGTCTATGCCGTCTGTGATACAAACCAGGAGCTTGCCAAGAACAGACAGAAGGAGTGGGGAGTTGAGAAATGCTATTTTGATTATCAGGAGCTGCTCAATGATCCCAATGTGGATGCAGTGGAAATCCTGTCGCCGCAACCGATTCATGAAGAAATGACAACTCGGGCAGCAGAGGCAGGGAAACACATTGCTTTGCAAAAACCGATGACCATTAACCTGGCCAGTGCGAATCGTATGCTTGCCTGTACGCGTCAATCCGGAAAAGTGTTCAGAATTTCTGATAACTACCTGTTTTACCCCCCCATAGTTCTTGCCAAAAAAATGATCGATCAGGGTGAGATAGGAACCCCTACAAACTTGAGGATCAAGATGATTTCAGGCGGTTCCGGTGGCTGGGATGTCCCTGCTTCATCCTGGGCATGGCGGACAGCCGAGATGAATGAAGGCAGGGGGTTTCAGGTCTTTGATCATGGCCATCATCTCTGGGCAACCGCATGGTTTTTGCTGGGCGAAATAGAACGGGTAACCAGCTGGATCGACTCGCTCGATGGGATTATTGACAGCCCGGCAGTCATTATGTGGAAACATAAGGATGGGATAAAATATGGTATGTGTGAATACGCCTTTGCCCAGGATATGGTCATCCCTTCCAAATACTACGCCAATGACGAGTGGATTGAGATTACGGGAACAAAAGGTGTCCTCATTATCAACCGCTGCACCGGTAATATCTACGCAGGCCCGGTTTTAAGTCACTTTGACGGCAGCAAATGGAAGTCTTATACCGATGTTGAGTGTGATTGGGCAAAAGGATTTATCGGAGCGACAAAAAACTTCATTGATTCCATCAAAGGTAATGCTAAGCCTTTGTTGTCCGGGGAACAGGGGAAGGAGATTCTTAAAACAACACTCGCCATCATCAAATCATCAAAAGAGAGACGAGAAGTATATGTTGAGGAAATGGAAAAGAAGTTTCCTTATCTCTATACACGTAAACGGATCAAAGCGGAAAAAAGAAGGGTTGCTGGAAAGAAGCGTTTTTTTTCGTCCGTATTCGGTAAAAAAGATATTTCCTACGCCCCTCAGGCCAAAGCACTGACCGAAGATTTAATCAATCGATTCAACCCGGATCTGGTTGGAGACTGGCAGTGTGTTATCGGCTTAAAACTGTTGCCCCAGGGCGGTGTTGATGAAACCTCTTATGTGCTGAACATTAAACAAGGAAAGATGGAGATAAAAGAGGGTGAGATACCGGAAACAGCAGACATGATTTTAAAAACACCGACAGGAACCTGGGCCAGTCTGCTTCTTGGAAAAAGGACTTTTGAAACGGCTTTTCTCACGGGAAAGCTGAAGATTGACGGAAAAGCCGAACATGGTTTGAAACTGAAAGAAATTTTAGAACTCTAATAGAGGCGGGATATGAAAGAAAACAAACTTTCGATGAAAATAAAACTGGGATACGGTGTCTGTGATCTTGGCGGGAATCTTTTCTTTACTGTTATTGCTTTTCTTTTCCTAAACTACCTGACCGATACGGTTGGTATCAATCCGGGACTGGCAGGTATGGTGATCATGATTGGCAAAATCTGGGATGCGATTACCGATCCAATGGTTGGGTATCTCTCTGATAAAACAAAAAGCCGATGGGGAAGGCGCAGACCCTACATATTTTTTGGGTCCTTCCCGCTGTTTGCCGGTATGGCTCTGATGTTCACCAACCCGAACCTGTCCAGTCAGACCCAACTCTTCATCTGGGGAGTCGGCGTTTTCTGTCTGCTTTGTACAGCCTACACCCTTGTCAATATTCCCTATAACTCTCTGACACCTGAATTGACGAAGGATTTTCATGAACGATCGGTTTTGAACGGATATCGCTTTGGATTTGCCGCAGTCGGAACGCTTCTGGGTGCTGGAGCAGCGTTGCCATTGGTGCAGGCATTTCCAGATCGCAATTTAGGTTTTTCCATGATGGGAACTATCTTCGGTTTCATTATGCTGCTGACTGCTTTTATTACCGTTTTTGTCGTCAAAGAACCGGAAACAGAGAGACCGGAACAATTGAAGGGCTTTTTTGAAACCTATTTAAAAGTGTTTAAGAACATACCGTATGTCCTGATCCTTCTTACCTATACACTTCACATTGCAGCCATTACGGTTGTCAGCGGAATTATCATCTATTATTTCAAGTATATTCATAGGGATGAGGCAAAAACAACTCTGGCAATGATCATCCTGCTGCTAACCTCCATGGTCTTTATCCCAGTCAGCGTTAAACTTGCCAAAAAACTGGGAAAGAAATTTGTCTATGGCCTCGGAATGGCCATCTTCTTTGTTCCGATGATAATTATATCCCTCGTTGGCCATCTCTTTGCAGCAGAGTTTACGCTGATTATGATGTTCCCGGCAGGAATTGGAATGGGTTTGACATATCCTCTGCCCTACGCCATTGTCCCTGATGCCGTTGAATATGATTATCTGCTGACGGGAGAACGAACAGAAGGTGCATTCTACGGAATATGGACCTTTGGCATCAAGATAGGTCAGGCGGTTGCCCTGGGAATTACCGGACTCGTGCTCTCGATAACCGGGTATGTGCCGGATGTTGCGCAAACCGCAACTTCAATCATCGGTATCAGGCTCCTGGTTGGACCAATCTCAGCTTTAATATTTATACTGGCTATTGTGATATTGTATCACTATCCCATTAATGAAAACCGGTACAATGAAATAATGGCTGAGATAAAATTAAGAGATGCAAAGTAAAACTGGGACGGTAAAAAATACAAATAGTTAAGAGGAAACATGTTGAAAGAAGTTGTTGTTAATCTGGAAAAAATGACGGTTCAGATCTCCCCTGTTGAAGATGAAAGCCTGACTGGAAAAGCGTTAGCGGTTAACCGTATCCTGGAATGCAAAACCCCCGAGAAAACCATCTATCTTACGGGATATACCCCCCTGGCAGCAGCGGGTCTTGGTTTTGCAGGAAAACTGAATGTTTATGGTATCAGCCTGCTGGGAAACAATCTCCAGGGAAGCCGGTCCGGTGGAATTTTTTCCTCTTATCTGACCAGACTCGGCATTATCGGCATCAAAATTTCCGGGGAAATTCAAAATCAACATATCTTGTTTATTAGTAAATCGGGGAAATGCCAGCTTATACCACTTTCAAGGTTTAGCGAGAATATCTCGGGGACTTTCGATTTTGCCGGACGATTATACGCAACTTATGGCGATGAAATCGCCCTGGCACTAACCGATCCACAATCCACCGGTTTTGATTACAATGCCATTGTCTGTAATGTCGCAAAAGGATACCTGCCTCAAAGGGCTGCAGGACGTAGTACCAGCATATTCGGTAAAAACGGATTGGTGGGGATCGCCGTGGAGAAATCGGAAAAAGTCATGCATCCCCTCCAATACGACAAGAAAGAGCTGGCAAGCCTCTTGCGGCAGATCAACAAGGTCAAAGCCAACATCACGTTGACAGGCAGTTCAAATCCGGATCATCCATTACTGGGAGGAACTTATGGTTCCGCAGCCCTGTTTCGATTTGACCTGGGTCATGGACTGACAAACCTCTTCCGGGATGCCCATATTCCTGAGGAATTTAAAGAAGAGCTGGTTCCTGATTCCATCGTTAGACAACAGATTGCCAACTCACAGAAAAGCGGCATCGATATCAAGCGTCACTCCTGCATGCCCGGCTGTCCGAATAAGTGCAGTCAGATGGTGATACTTCCCGATCCCGAAAAGGGCTTCAGAAAAGGGAAGGCTGGAGAGTGGGAGACCTACCAGGGTTTGATAAATTTAGGAGTTTTCAAAAACACGATCGAGATCACGTCCTGGGTGATTGAGCACTCCAATAACTTTGCTTATGATCATATAGAAGGGTTGGTAACACTGGCGGCGTTGGCGCTGGTGTCTGAAGTGAAAGAAGATACGGGTGTCAGATACGGTGATGGTGAATCCGTTAAACAGGCACTAAATGAAGCAGTCACAGGGAAAACGGATTTAGGACGACTGGTTAGGAAAGGAGCCAGCGCGGTTGAAACCCACTATGGCATCAAAAGGCACTTTACCGTTGGCGGTCATGCGCTGCCCTTTCATAACGGCCGAAGCACTCTTCAGACGGGAATCGGCCTGTCCTGGACATACGGCAGACATGGTGAATCATGTGCCGGCCCGGGGCGACATAACTTTCTTGGTTATCCCTATGATGCGTCAGATCGGTCTCAGGATGCCGAAACCCTGGTTCTGAATACGATACACGGCATGATCATGTATGGTGCCATGGATGACCTGGGGCTCTGCTTTTTTATGGGACCGAGCATCGATTCCCTGGTTGATAACGCCAGGCTTCTCTCCTGCATGGGAATTAAGGCAGATCCAAGAGAGATGATTGCTTCTTCAGCCAGAATGCTTAAGCAGATTCATGAGTTTAATAAGAACAGAGGTGTTGAAATCCAGGCGCTTCCCGATGTTTTCTATGAAAAAGCTACTCGCGGAAACCTTCAGACTGATGAGGAAAAAGTTGCATTTTCAGTTCCGTTTGAAGTGATCAAAAATGCAGGTGCCAAGGTTTTAGATGATGTGGCAACAGGCCGTACAACCCTTCCCGATGCAGTTCTGGAAAAATCATGGGCGCGGTATGAATAAGCAAGTCTAATGGGTAATGGGGATTTTCCCCCATATTGATTTTTAGTTCAATTTTTCAATCTATCTTGCTTTGACAGCAAGATCTAGAGAGTTCTCTTTATAACTGCTTGACACCTTAAGAGAAAGCTTTTATTGTTCGAAGCCAAAAGACCTGAACAACTACAAAGATTCTCCACAAAAAAAGGATACTAAATGGTTAAACTTATAGGAAAAAACAATAGAGTTAATTACGGCTGCATCGATGAGCCCATCGAGTGGAATTATGAGGATTTTAAGCTTCTGGATTTTTTTAATAAAGAGATCAAAGGGTTTAAAAAGAAATGGGCATATCACCAATTCAATTATGTTGGTATCACTGCAGGAGACTACATAGTCGGTTTTGCAACGGTTGATCTGGGGTATTTGTGCAATGTTTTTGCATTTATCTATAGCAAGGAAAAGGGCATCATTCTTGAGTCTGATGATAAATGCCTTGGATTTTCAAAGAAGATGAATTTTCCCAGAAATCCTGATAACTACCTCACTTCCTTTAAATCCGGAAAAACATCCGTCTCTGTGGAGAAGAGCCACGAGAAAGGAATGCTGAGTATTGACTGCAATTTTAAGGACCGGTTGAAATTCAAAGGCACCTTCCCGTTTTCGATAGACTCTCATCAACCCTTGAGGGTACTGAACCCAAGTGTTCCAACCCGGTTTACCTACACGGAAAAATGTTCGCCCCTGAGACCAACTCACTTTGAACTCTCTCTGGACGGCAATCCGCTCAAATTTGAAACCGACAAGGTAGTGGCAATATATGATTGGTCGGGCGGATACCTGCGGAGAGAAACCAATTGGTACTGGACAGCCTTTGGCGCAGTATTGCCGGATAAAACAAGTATCGGAGCCAATTTGGCTGCTTTGACCAATGAAACATATTTTTCTGAAAACGCTTTTTGGATTGATCACAAAAGAACACGAGTATCAAGGGTATTATACGATTTTAATCAGCTGGAACCTTATGAAACCTGGCGTATTTATGATGAAGCCGGGTCAGTGAATCTGATTTTTACTCCCGAAGGCGAAAGGAATGACAAAATAAATGGGGGTCCGTTTGTAAAAACAGTTTTCCGTCAATTTGTAGGGGCATTTGATGGGTTTTTCAAACCGGAAAACGGCGAAAAAATAGAGTTCAAAGAGGTAAAAGGATTTTGCGAAATCCATCGGGCAATCTGGTAACTTCTTTTGCTTTTCTTATAATTCCGGGGGCGATACATTGTTATATTTTATTTCTGTGTTCCGGTGTTATAACCACTTTCCCTTGGGTGTGTTCTTCTCCAAAATGTCGGAGAGCTCCCCCTACCTCACTTAAGGAGTAGCGTTTATCGACAACAGGTTTGATTTGCCGGCATCAAAAAGCTCAATGAAAAAATAAAATCCTTGTTTGATTTCAGCAACAGGAGACTCCATTACTACCCCTTCTATAGTGAGTTAAAATTGACTAATGGAAATGTTTGATGTCTGAGAATCCTTCCATTGCATTGTTCGTATCAGCATTTAATTTAATGTTCTCAATTATTGATTCCTTATTATCAAGATCTAAAGCTATACTCTCCAGATATTCATCATTAACATAAAGCGTGTTTCCCGTTACATATAACTCATAGATTCTATCCTTACCATCCTCACCTTCTTCAGCTTGTAGTATCAGTGGAATATAAGATGTTCCACCTTCCTCACCTTCTTCAGCGTCTTCGATTTCAACCCAAAGCTGGTACCATGTTGTATTACTTCGCCAGTAAACATATCCCGCAACGCCGGGTTCAAGTTCATATCGTGTATTTCGGGAGATCGTAGAAATATCCTCTTTTATAACATTACTTAAGTCTACTGCATTTATGTCGCTCCCCCAGTCAAGTGTAAAATAAACCTTTCCATCCTCACCATCTTCTCCTTTGCATCCAAGAAGTAGTACCACAACAAAAAAAATGAAACAGAATTTGCATAGTATTTTCGACATTTTTTCTCCCACAATAAAGTAAATAAGAATTTAAATCCGCTTAAATGAATTGAATTACATCAAGCAATAATCAGAAATGAATGATTTTAATCAGGTCTTTCATTTTTGCCTTTTGCCAATACTAAGATGTCAGGCTTTTATTATTTCATATTGGTTATTATGAATATTCAGTCACTAAATTTGAGCAAGCCGACTCTCTTTATAGTACAAAAGTGAAAAAATTCAGAATTGATTAACATTCTTTTCGGATCTGTATTTTTATTACAATAGATTTTTTAAAATGGCAAAAGCTATTTGATTTATTGGATTATTTATTGTCTGTCGCATAAATACGAAGGCGGAATTCGGGGTTGTAGCACACTGTCGAGAAATAAAATTCGAATCTGTAATGATAGTTATTAAATTTCAATATTTCACCAATTATTTTTAATAAAATGTTGATTACAAAATGATCAAAGTCCGGATCATCCCCTCCATTATCCTCTTTTTATCCTTATACAGCTTTCGGGTTCCACTCCATTCTTTGGAGGCGTTAGATAGGATTTTGTGACCATTGATGGTAGACATCTGCTTCCCAATCAGCCCCGTACTATCGCAGAGAACCAGAACATCAGTGAAGATGATTTTTATCTTTTTAGTACTTTATAAATTATCTGGGTTAGGTAACTTGAAGATAAAACCGGTAATAGTGCCAAAATGCAGCTGTAAGTCGCACGAGAATGCCATGAGGATAATGTTTTCTCTGCTTGATGTAATCCTCTGGTCAGGCTGGCAAGACAACTCCGAGTAAAGCCTTACTTTTATGCACATTGTCCCGGTTTCATTTTTTTGGTTTTTACACAATTCTAAGATTTCAGATTTATCCTGGTAGCAGCAAGCGTTTGTTAGATTATGTTATTTTATCCCAAGGTTATAGCTACATTTCCCTTCTTGTGGCCTTTTTCGACATATCTGTGTGCCTCAATAATCTGCTCCAACGGATAACACCTATCAATAACCGGTTTTATCTTTCCCTCCTCAATGAGCTTTTTAAGAAATATCAGGTCTTCAATATTTTCGCCGCTGCCGGAATGAGTTAAAACGTTTAGATAAACTCCTGTCTTTTTTAATGATTTTTTTGCTCGCGAAGCTGGTATCTTGGCTACTGCGTCGAAAATGACATCATAAGTCTCAGTGTTTTTGGTAAAATCTTCTTTTGTGTAGTCAATGACTGAATCTGCCCCAAGAGATTTTACCAATTCCAAATTCGTGGTACTGCATACGCCAGTAACATCTGCTCCGAAATATTTGGCAAGTTGAATTGCATTGGTACCTACTGCCCCAGAAGCACCATTGATAAGTACTTTTTGTCCCTGCTTTAATTTTCCTTTTCTGAGACAACGCAATGCCGTCATCCCTCCTCCTGGTGCAGCGGCTGCTTCCTTATAGGTTATACTGGTCGGTTTGATTGCCAGCATTCCATCTTGAGGAAAACACTTGTATTCGGCATACCCTCCAAACTTCAGCCCGAAAGTGGATCCAAAAATCTGATCACCTTTCTTAAATTTGGTTACACTTTTACCTACTGCTTCAATTTCCCCGGCTATTTCCATCCCAAGTATAGGACTCTTAGGTTTTATGAGACCAAACACGATATGCAACATAAGAGTATAAAATCTGGAATCCGGGTGTCTGCCACTTCGGACAATTGTATCCCCAATGGTTGCCGTTGTTGCATAAATTTTTACCAATACTTCATTGTCCTTGGGAATCGGCTTTTCAATTTCCTTGAGTTGAAGAACCTCAGGAGGACCATATTTTGTGCAGACAATAGCTTTCATGTGATTCCCCTATAGTATTCAAAACCGTGCAGAAAAGGACCTCAGTGCATTGTATAGGTGCATGAACACATTGGATGAAAGTCCCCAGTTGGAGAATCTCCTCTTAAATCTGAATTTATTGAATTATGCGGTAAATTACCAGAGGAAAGCAAGGGCAAAATCAGAATTAGAATAATACATCTAGAGCATAGGGGATATGAGCTCTGGAATTTTGACTTTTTGCATAAAGGTGGAATTCAAAACAATAATTTATTCTCCTTTTAACAGTATATATACAGAAGGCAGAATTGATTTTTCAATTTCATGACCTGCAAAATACAGAAAACTTGTCCAATAAGAGCTCAATATCTGTGTCATAATATCATTAATACCAATATTAAAGGTACCATCCAAAAAGCCTGCCCAATTCAGCTTAAGTTCATAATTTAAAATAATGTCAAATTATTCTGAATAAAGAAATGCAAGCCTGACTCTGCGACATCTCCTTAAACAAACTATCAGGCTCAAAATTATCGTTCCAAAGATGCTCGAATACTTCTCCCGAATCTTAACTACTGCCTTCTTACAATCAAAAGATACAATTGGTAACCGGTTATCTGTCTGACTTCAGATTTTAAAATGTGATGCACGGGGAAAGATTTAGTCTTGACAAAAATCATATTTCAAACAAGAATGTCGATATTGAAAGACCGAGCGCTCAGTCGGTCTTCTTCAGTAGCATCATCACAAGAAAGATCTGGTTATTCGCAATTCAAAAAGCCAATAAATCCACTAATAGAGGAGGCAAGTTATGAATGAGCGTGTTGCAATCATCGGGATAGGCACCACCGGGTTTTCCCCGGTCAGTCCTGATCTTTCCTTTAAAGAATTAACTTACAGTGCAGCGGTTAAGGCTTATGATGAAGCAGGACTGCACCCGAAGGAGATTGACTCTTTCATCACCGGTTCCGAAGATTTTATGGAGGGATACAGTATTTTTGATGAGTACATCCCTGATCAAATGGGAGCTGTTATGAGACCAGCCCACACGGTTTGTGCCGATTTTATCCAAGCCATGGGGATGGGGTGTATGATGATCAATACGGGTCAATTCCGAACCATAGCTGTCGAAGCACACAGCAAAGCATCCAATATAAAGACCTTGGATGAAGTCAAGGCATTTGCTCTTGATCCAGTATATATCAGAACCTTGAAAGAAAATGCGGAGTTTGTTGCGGGTTTGGAGATGAGGCGGTTTCTGGGTGACACGGGCAATACTGAAGAGCAATGTGCTGCGGTTGTTGTTAAAAACAGGAGAAATGCGTTGATGAATCCTGATGCCGGACATGGCGCAGTTTTGACCATAAATGATGTATTGTCCTCACATCCGGTTTCAACACCTTTAAAGCATCTGGACGCAGCTGCTCCCTCTGACGGGGCTATTATGATCGTACTTGCAGCGGAAGAGGTTGCAAAAAAACTCTGTTCCAATCCTATCTGGGTAAAGGGATTTTCCTGGTTTTCAGCCGAAGGAAATCTATGGAATCGGGATATGAGTGAGGCCAAATATGCCAGGCTGGCTGCAAAAAAAGCCTACGCCATGGCGGGAATATTCCAGCCTTCCAAGGACATTGATTTTGCCGAAGTCTGCGATGAATACTCCTACAAAGAATTACAACACCTCGAAGCCCTGGGCTTTGCCAGGAAAGGAGAGTCCGGATTTTTGACCGAAACCGGGGCAACATCACTGGGCGGCGAGATGCCCGTGAATACATCCGGCGGTTCCATCGGGGTTGGGCACACTTTCGAAGCCAGTGGTGGCATGAAAGTTAATGAAGCGGTTTTACAACTGAGAGGCCTTGCCGGAAAGCGTCAGATCAAGGGAGCTCGCACCGGGTTGGTTCAATCCTGGAGAGGCGTGCCAACGGCTACCGGTTCAGTCGCCATTCTTTCCAACGAACTTTAGGAGGAGCAGACCATGGGAAAAAGAAGAGTTGCAGTAGTAGGAGTCGGCTTGACCAAGTTTGTCAGGCGAGCCCAGGAAACAGGACCGGAGCTGTCCCACCAGGCGGTGAAAATGGCTCTGGATAGTGCGGAACTCAAGTTGAAAGATATTGATATGGTAACCCTGGGGACTGCACCGGATGCTTTTGATGGTGTTCATATGAAGGGAGAGTACCTTCTGAGCGGAGCCGGTGGTAATAACAAACCTTATATCAGGAATTTTGTGGGCGGCGGTACCGGTGTATTTGCCCCAATTCACGGCTGGATGCATGTCGCTTCAGGCGCGGCAGATATCTGCATGGTGGTGGCTGAGGAGAAGATGTCATCCTGTCACCCTCACCCGCAAGGAGCGTTTTTAACTATTTTTGATCACACCACGGAACAGCCGTTAAAACCAACCCTGATCTGGATCTTTGCCCTGGAGATGCGTCGCTACATGGAGGCATACGGATTAAAAGGTGAAGACATAGCCCGGGTTGCGGTTAAAAACAAGGCTAACGCCCTGGATCATCCCTCTGCCCAGATTGCGGAGAAAGTAACCATAGAGGATGTCATGAATTCCGAAATGCTGGCTGATCCGGTTCACCGGTTGGATATCAGCCCGGCATCGGACGGAGCAGCTGCCATGATTCTGGCCAGCGAAGATGTGGCCAAACGGTTGACAGACAAGCCGATCTGGCTGGATGGTGTCGGCTGGAATCTGGATACCTCCTATTGGGCCACCAAGGACCTGTATTACCCAAGATATGTTGAGAAAGCCGCTCGAATGGCTTATGACATGGCGGGGATTAAGGAGCCTTCCAAGGAGATCCACATTGCTGAACCTTATGATCCTTTTGATTACAAAGAACTGCACCATATGGAAGGTCTGATGCTTTGCGAAAGAGGTCAGGCAGCACAGATGACTGCTGACGGCGTTACCGCCCGTGACGGCAATCTACCGGTTTGTCCATCCGGTGGCGCATTGGGTGTGGGTAATCCCATAGCGGCAACCGGACTGATGAAAGTGATCGAAATTTATCTGCAACTAAAAGGAGAAGCCGGGAAGCGACAAGTTCCGGGTGATCCGAGGGTTGGCGTTGCCCAGGCGTGGGGCGATCTGATGCAGGTAGGAACCGTAACCGTTCTCAGAAGATAGGAGGGAGTGATGACGATAGATAAAGTACCCGTAAAAGGACTCTCAAGTCAAGAGTATGAAAAGGCGCTCAAAGTCACCTGGCAACCTGATCTTCAGTACGCCTGGGACAATGGAATTGCCATTGGCAAGTATCTGGAAGCATTAAAAGACGGGAAAATTCTGGGAGCAAGATGCGAAGAATGTGGCAGAATCATGCTCCCGGCCCGATCATTCTGCGAACTTTGCTGGCGACCGACCGATGAATATCTGCCTGTCAAGGATACCGGAGTGGTCAACACCTTTTCCATCTGTAACGTAAACTGGGATGCCAGTCGATTAAAACCGGAAGAACCCAGGCATTTGCCTGCCGTAATAGAAATCGACGGTGCATCGGCAGGCATGGGTATCTTGCATATCCTCGGCAACGTCGATCCAAAAGATATCAAGATAGGCATGAAAGTAAAAGCCAAGTGGAAGCCTGAAAAGGAACGAGAAGGTTGTATTACCGACATCCTTTACTTTGAACCCGTTTAATCATAAAGGAGATTGACCATGTCATTCAAAGATAGCGTTACGCAAACAACAAAAATTGGCTATTTTGAGGGAGCCATCCCGGTCAACTACCAGTATACCTTTGGGATTGCCGGGGATAAGTTTTTCAGGACCATCATGGAGAAGGGGGATTTCGTTGCCTCCAAATGCCCCGATTGCGGAACCATGGCAATTTACCCGCTATCATATTGTGAGCAGTGTTTTGCCGAAGTAACAGAATTCGTATCTGTGGGACTGGAAGGCGAACTCTATTCCTTCACCGAATGCCACTATGATTTTCAGGGTAAACAGCATGTGGAACCTCATATCATGGGTCTGATAAGGTTTGAGGGTGTAGACGGCGGAATCATCCATCGTGTCCAAGCAGGTACCGGAGGACTGAAGCTAGGTATGAAAGTCAAAGCCAAGCTCAAACCGGCAAATGAAAGGGAGGGGTCGGTAGACGATATCCTCTATTTTGAAAAAGCCTGATCAGTACAACCAACCGGTGGAAACGGAAGCAGGCGTTTCCACCAGCTGGTTAAGTCAAAGAAGCAGGTTTTATGACCTGCTTTCATAAAACCATGGACAACATGGTAATAGTGTTTTATGGGCTTTCGTGGTTAGAATTTAATTTTCTGCGCCTTAGAACGAATTTGCCATAAAATGTTAAGTCGTGGAATCCGTTTTTTCGGACAATCTTTTACCAAAAACCTTTACCCCGTCTCATCGATGCTACTGCTTACTCCCCGCCACCAAGCCAGGAAGGTAGGAGCCTTTTTTTCCTTATTGGGATTAAAAATAATGAATACTTTTCAAGGTATTGATATATCGCCTCCGCAAATCAAGGAACACGATGCCAATTCATTACAGCTCCGTGTTCCCGGATCTAAATAAACAATTAAGCAAAGCCTGGCCCCTTCACTAACAAAGCATAAACCAAATATTTTTATCACCCTGTCTTGGAAAGAATACCTGATCACTTTGCGGCTCAATAAAACGGAGTTTTAAGTCATCGTTTATCATCCAGTTAATGGCGTGAGGACCGGGTAACATACCCCACACTATACCGAAACAATGAGAACTTCGTCTTTGTCCATCCGAATAAGATGCCTCGGCAAAATGTGATTTTAAAACTAGAGCAAAATCATCACAATCGAAGCGATCTCGTATCCATGTGTGACGATCCACGGCACTTAGATTAATAATACTCTGAGCATCGGTTAAAGGTGGACAGTAGTATTCACCATCAGCAAGGTAAAGCTGGAAACTTTGGTCAAATTTTCCTCTCAATTGATCCGCAACTAAAGCACGCAAATCATCATTTGAAATGTACTGCTTCTTAAAACGTGTTACTTCATTTGGTTGATGCCAACGTCGAATCAATTCATCCGCCATAATTATACCTCCAACGAAATTGTTTCTTTTATTCTGAAGTTACAGCGATAGAAAGCAAGATGGGTTGGTTAAATAAAACGAAATGGAGTAAAAACTTTTTTCTTCTAAAAAGAAAATTCCGGAAAGATACTAAACTAAAAATACGTAGTAACTTGAATTCAGTTTCCCGGTAAAACCGCAGAATGGGATTTTGCAGATATGTCAAAATAAAAAATCCCATTACATTTGGAACGTTTTTTATTAGAAACCTGTGCCACCGCGTTTCATGTACTTTGAATACGCTTTGGCAAGATTCTTAAATTCAGAAGGTGCCATGCTAATTAATTCGCCTAAGGCTTCATAACCTGATTTTAAAATCAGAACGTCGAGATTATTAGCCAACTCGAATTGCAGAACTCTTGATTTGTTTGTTATTTTTTGTCTAATGTTTCTCAGATTGATTAGAAGTTCCCTTCTTTTTTTGGTGGGATTTTTATCACTATTTTCTACGCTGTTCCATTCTATATATTTTGTTTCAAATTTCTGCGCTATGGGGAATATTGGACCGGTTAACAGACCCCCGGTTGGTATTTCCGTTAAGGAATTAACAAAGCAGCCAAGAGCCTTCTGAGCGATTTCGCATTTATCTTTTTCTAATCCATTTTTTTGTAGTACTACTAAATCATTGAGAAAATTAGTCAGTAGATTTCCCTTGAATTGATTGTAAGCATAAGACACCGTTCCCCTGGAGGAGTCGAGTGAACGCAGAGGAACATCTTCTACCTTGGAAAGCCCAAGCATTCTTTTACGCTTTCGTCTGGATCCCATTGTTTTTCTCCGATGGTTAAATGAAAAGTAAAAAATTGTTTATAAACCATTTTGCTAATGCAAGGGTGTGAAAAATTTCCGGGTTGATTCACAGCCTTTACAATCCTGCACTTCCTTACCACGAATTCTTAAAAATTACAAAAAATATTTGCTTTGTTCGGGTTGTTTTTCTTTAATCGTATAAATAGGATAGAGGCGTTTGGGGATAACCGGGGGTATTTTAGGTGTAATTTGAGAGTCTTTCCTTGAAGAGCATTTCCTTCATGTTTCCAATTCGAATGGCACCGGCCAGGTATTAGGTCTCAGATTCCCTGACTATAAATCACTCCTGTTTTCTCACATTATTTGAAAGAGACCATCCCAGTTGGAGTTATTGAGCATGGGAATAGGGTCTTGTATTTTGACTTTATATGAATATGTCAAAATTAAAGACCTGACCCCCAGTCCTTTTACTGCACTGATGGTGGTTTAACGATGCTCTTTGTCACGGAGCTTTGGGAAAACAACCTACCGTAGGCGATATGCAGTCCGGTTTATAAAATTGTTATCTGTCCATAACAGCGCGGTCTTCCAAAATATACAGCCTAAGTTTTCTCTCGCTTCGCATGACATAAAGTATGTAAACCTGGTTCTTGTCAATGCGATAGAATATATAGCAAGGACCAACTATGATTTCAAGATAGTCAGTATTGTGTAATTCAGGAGGAGTTTTACCAGATTTTGGGAATTGCTTCAGACGTTTTACCGATGCAAAGACGTCTTTTACTAATTTTTTTGCTGCACTAGGTTTGTCGAGAGCTATATATTCTGCAATTTCATCAAGGTCAATGAGTGCTGGCTCGGCCCATATTATTTGAGCCATTTACTCATCCTTTCCTCTGCTTCTATTTCAGAATATATTCGACCTTCAAAAGCCGCTTTCTCGCCTTTTGCAATTCCCTCAAGAATACTCATTCTACTTTGCATTTGCTCAAAGTCATCGACATCAACAAGATAAGCGGACGGCTGTCCATGCTCTGTTATTAGTACAGGCTCTCTTGTTTTATGCAAGTCAGCAAGTATCTTGGTTGCTTGTCTTTTTAATGTTGTAACTAATTCTGTTTTCATAATAGTGATACTATTCTATCACTTTTTAAGTTGCAAGTAATATTTTGAAGATAACACATTGAAACACATTGATAAGCAGAGTTTTCTCTACCTCTTTCAGTTCAAAGCCTTAAACGTAGAGAAAATTCTATAATATGATCATATTCGATTTGGTAATCTGAATTGGGTTATTCACCTTCAATCGTATAAACAGGATAGAGGAATTTTGGGATATCGGGGGTATGTTATAAGTGTAATCTGAAGTGTTTTCCTTAAGAGCATCCCCTTCATGTTTACAATTCAAGCGGCATCAGTGAGGGAGTTCAAGATGCCAATTGAACTCCTTAACCTGGACGACAAACTGAACGCCCTGAAGTTGGATTTCCTGTTCAGAGAACTCACCGCCCTGTCAATCAACGAAATCGCCCCTGACATATTGATCAATCTTGAAATCACAATTTGTAATCTCAAGCAAACACCCCACAGACGCGATTCTTTTAGCGTGCTATGTGGTATATTTTTATCGCTAAAAGATCTGCCTGTAAGGGGTATTACATTGTAGATCAAGAAATTATATGAATGCTCTTGATGAAGTTTTTTCCTTTACCGGGAGATACAATCGCAATACGCAGTAAAACGGCTTTGACAGAAAAAACGGCCGGGTACAGAGTTAAGCGGTTTTAATGGAAAACTCTCTTTTGGAGTTGATCAATCCGATTTTTTTTTGGGCTGGAGATACGACAGTCTTTGACAGTATGATATGTATTGACAGGCGATGTTGAAGAGGTCTCAACCGATTTTAGAAACCGTTTCTTCATCACCATCCCGGAAGAGCTGGGGAAGACCCGGACAAGACGATCAAGAAGAAACTGGAATAATGGCTGAAGCAGAGGCTGTTAATGGAGAGCCTATGATTTGCCGACCGCTACAGCAGAAAAACCGGTTTGCAGCCGGGGAACATCCGGGTAAAGGAACAAAAGCACATCTGGAGAAGCCCGTCGAAAGACGGGATCATCAACTGGCTCCTGATCTTCGCCCCAAACAGACTCTGGAATACGTGATTGCTCACGACATCTGCCACCTGAAACACCGCAACCACTCAAATAATCAGTGGCGATTGCGGTTAACTGAATGCATTTGTATACAAATCGTTTGACAACAATACGGTGTTACTTGATTCCAGTTAGCAAAAAAATAGGATATTTACCATGTGGTTTGCAAGCGACACTCGCTGACGTAATTTTAAGATTTTTAAACCCAGCATCTTTTGCGGAGGTTAAAAATTTTTTCCTATCAAATCCAAAATGGAATACCCCCGTATCTTCCGTGTGAAAGCTACCATCTTCTTCATCCAAATCTGCAATTGCTAATATTCCATTTTCATTTAACATCTCATTGAAATTATATAACATAGTTGGTATATCTTCAACATGATGCATTGTCATTGACGAGATAATTCCATCAAATTTTTTATCTAATTTGGTTTTTGATAAATCCATTTCTAGTATTTCAAGTCTGCATCCCAGTCTATTTCTTTTGGCTTCCAATTCCTTGTTCATGGAATCGGAAATATCTACAGCAGTAATTTTCCCAACAAATGGAGCTATTTTTTCTAACAGTAAACCAGTTCCAGATCCAAAATCCATTATTTGCATGGATTTATGAAATGTATAACTTTTCAGTATAGAGTTAGCGATATTTTCCACATTATTGACTCTTTTTTCATCTTGCTCATAATTACCTGCCTTTTGTTGAAAAAAATCTTTGGTCATATTGTATTCCTTTGTAAACGTATAGGATTAAATGGAGTGGTTGATGAAAAACGGACTTATTCCGTACGAAAAATCAGACAGCTTTTGCCCTCATATAGTCAGGAAATATCATGCATTCTGGAGTTGAATAGTGGAGGGATTAACATTCAGACCGTAGGATATTCTATAAAAAAACACCATGGGAACTGTATGTCACATCTTCTTGACCAAAAATATCAAAGACAAAAAGAAACATTAACAAGTATAATATGATAGCTTTTTTATATCAGCCTTTTTTTCAGTAGATTTGTGATTTGAGAGTCAAATTTTCACACCAATACTGTTAACAGCAATATTGATTATCCGCAACTTGCATCCCTTACTGTGAGCAGTAAAGTTGATTATCGCCAGACAAGACCGAGCTATCGCTCTCCCTCCAATAAAATCATTAATTTAATTTTGATTTTATTGGAGGGAGAATGTTTCCATAATAGCCTCGATGCTATTTTGAGGTGTCACATTATACGCGGACCGTTTCACCCGAAAAAGGAACAAAGGCTTCAAACCCCTCAGACTGCAGTTTTTCGGCAAAACCCAGCGATTGCTGTTCTTCACCGTGTACTACCGCGATCCGTTTAACGTTCAAATTGGATTTTTTCAAGAAGGTTAGCATTTCGGATTGATCAGCATGAGCACTGAATCCGTCCAATACTTCCACATGAGCCTTGAGTGGATATTCTTTGTTGAGAAATTTTTGCACGGGCGGCTTCCCCTTTCTGCCGGATTCCTTATACTCCAGACCTTTTTCCATGAGTCTTCGGCCCAGGGTATGCTGTGCCATAAAACCGACAAACAGGATAGTGGTTGCCTCATTATGGATTTTGAAACGAAGATGATGGAGAATCCGTCCGGCTTCACACATTCCCGAAGAGGCAATTACAATATGGGGCGACATATCCCGGTTTAAGGCCATGGATTCCTCGACCGATTCGATAAACTTCAGCTGAGCAAAGGCAAACGGGTTTTCACCTTTTTCCAGAAAGGTTTTATGAGTGGCTTTATCATATACTTCCGGATGATCGCCAAATACCTTGGTGATCTTGCTGGAAAGCGGACTATCTACATAAACCGGCAGTTTTGGAATGCTGTTTTCATTGTAAAGCTCATGCAGCAGGTATAAAACCTCCTGTGTACGACCATAGGAAAAAGCAGGAATTATGATAGCGCCTCCCCTTCCTACTGCTTTGTTTATAACGGTTGCCAATCCTTTTTTTAAATCACTGACCGGATCATGGAAACGATCTCCATAGGTGCTTTCCATGATAAGCAGATCAATATCCCTGTCCTCCTCTGCAAATTTAAGGGTGGGATCATTTATAATCGGTTTGCCGAATCGTCCGATGTCTCCGGTAAAGCAAACCTTTAGCTGGCGACCATTAACAGTGTGACGGATGATACTAAAAGCTGATCCCAGGATATGTCCGGCATCATAGAGAGTGCAGACTGTATTTTTGGCAATCTCAACTGTATGGCGGTATGGTATGCCGTTAAATTGGGTCAGGGATTCTTCAACATCTTTGGAAGTGTATAAAGGCTCAATTCTCTCAAGACGATACTCTTTTGTAAGCTTGTCTATTTCTTCCACATCCAGGCGATGTCCATTCTTTTTAAGGACTTTCTGAATATCCCGTTTTTCTTTATTGGTGTGCTGTTTCTGAGTTAAAACAGCCCGTGCGGTTTTGTAATTGAGATAAGTGGCATCCGATTCCTGAATATGAGCTGAATCAAGCAATAACGGTTTACAAGCATCCTGACTGGCAGAAGAACAGAAAATTTGTCCTTTGAAATTCTGTTTGGTCAGGTAAGGAATGCGACCCGAATGATCAATATGGGCATGAGACAATATTAAATTGGTGATCATCCGTGGATCAAAGGGAAATGACCGATTTTTGGCATTTGTTTCCTGCCTTCGCCCCTGGTACATACCACAGTCCAGTAATATCCGGTCCTGCTTTGTGCTGATCATGTGCATTGAACCGGTGACTTCCCGTGTTGCTCCGTAAAATGTGACATTCATATGACTATCCTTATTTTCAGGTAACTGTTCGGTAGACTGAAGACTCCATATATAAAGAATTCAGGCATGGTCAAAGTGTTATAATCGGGTCCACGATATGAAACTATCACCAGCATAGAAAGACAGGAGCAGACATGACAACTACTATTAAAGAGAGTTTGGATTCAAATCAATGAATCTAATCAATTGAAATAAAAGAGATAGATATTGCATGCTGTTATCAGCCCTTTATTTACCTATCTGCTCTTCCTCTTTGAGTATTCGTCTTATCACTTTACCGACGATGGATGTCGGCACTTCGGTGCGAAACTCGATTTCGCTCGGACATTTGTATCCGCTGAGTTTACTCCGGCAATGATCTATGATCTCCTCTTTTTCGGCTGATTGACCGGGGCGGAGCTGGACAAAAGCCTTGACTTTTTCTCCCTTTTTTTTATCCGGAACACCAATTACAGCCGCCAGCGCCACTTTGGGATGGGAAATGATGATCTCTTCAACTTCGGCAGGATAAACATTAAATCCACCAACCAGAATCATATCTTTTTTTCTGTCGGTAATGATCAGATATCCCTCATCGTCTATTCGACCGATATCCCCGGTCAGAAAAAATCTTTCGCCATTCAGCTTACGAAAATCAGCTTGATTGGCATCAGGACGATTCAGGTACTCTTTCATCACATGGGGGCCGTGAACGGCAATCTCTCCCTCTCCTCCTTCGGGCATTTCTATCAGGCCAGTTTCGATATCCACTATTTTGACTGTTGTATTGATACAGGGAAAACCTACTGAGCCTATTTTTCGACCTTCAAGACTGGTAGGATTGATGCCGATAGGCAGACACTCGCTCATTCCGTAACCCTCAAAGATAATGGCACCGGTTTTTTTCTCAAATCGAGCCAGCGTCTCAGTAGCCAAAGGAGCTGCTCCTGAAGCGCAGCAAATGATGGAACTCAAATCAAAATCATCAATCATGGAGTGATTGGTCAAAGCGGTAAAAATGGTGGGAACCGCGGCCATTATGGTAACCTTGTATTTTTCTATGGATTGTAAGGCTTCCTTAAACGGTGGGTTTCCATTGCGGGGATCGGGTATGCAGACCACCTTATTACCGGCAAGGCAGCACCAGAGCATGGAAGTCCATAAACCAAAAATGTGATACCAGGGAAGGATCCCCAGGTAGCAATGAAAACCACCCGATTTTGCCTGACGGGGTAATCCACCTGGTTCTTGTGAGAATCGAGCCCATTCGTGCAGATTCATAACTGCAAAAACCAGGTTGGAATGGGTCAGACAAGCTCCTTTAGGACGGCCCGTTGTTCCACTGGTATACAGTATCATGGCCAGATCCTCATTGGGGGCGATGTCCGGGCTCGTTTTCAGCGGGGAGCTGCCTTTTAACAGATCATCAAAAAACAGGTGTCCCTCTTCATAACTTCCGGCCTTGGGTATTTTTCCCAGAACTCCCCCAAAAAATCCCTTAATTTTTGGTAAGTAAGACTTAACCCCACATATAATCACGGTTTCTATTCCTGTATTTTTAACAGCAGTTACCGTGGTTGGATAAAAACCGGGATGGTCCATGCAAAACACAACTTTGGCGTCACAATCCTGGAGCTGAAAATTAAGTTCATCCGCCGTATAGAGAGGGTTACAGGTGACACAGACAGCACCTGCTTTTAATATTCCAAAAAAGATCTCCGGGAATTGAGGGATATTGGGAAGAAAGATGGCAACACGATCACCTTTTGCTACTCCCATCTTCTGCAAAAATCCTGCTACTTTTTCCGCGGCCTCTTTGATCTGAGAATAAGTGCGGGTTGCGCCCTGGAAAATCGTAAAGACTTGTTGAGGGTATTTTTCTGCGGAATCGTCCAAGAAAGTAAACAGCGGTTTTTGGTATCCATCCAGTTTAAGTGGAACACCTTCCGGCCAATTTTTAGGGGATTCAATTTTGGAATTCATGCCTGTCTCCTACTCTTAAAGTCGGTTATACTGATCAAAAAAGTTAAACAAAACGCTAATAACATAAAACTAGTCTTGCTATTCAAATCATTGACATCACTATCGGTTATCTACGGTTCTCCTCCATTTGTTCCTCATCCGGTTGGCTAAGTATTTTTTGACGACCGGCAGCCTGTTGAAAAAGGCGATCAATTACATATCCTCGCATGACCCTGGCAATCCGGGACAAATCTAACGTCAGCATTATTGCTTTATCGATATCGGTTCCTTGAATCAGGCGTTCATGAATTTTCATCTCCTCATTGACGATTTTTTGCCCCAGTTTTGAATAATAAGTGATCTCTTTTAAGGATAATCCCAATTCAAAGATCTGATGCAGAAGATTACCTAAAGCCAGATCCTCGGAATCAAAGCTGTCTTCCTGTAGTGGGATCAACAGTTTTGCCTTTTTAGCTTCTTTAACCTGCCTGGCATTTAAACCGGTCTGTTTGCAGAATGTCTCCTTATCTATTTTAACCGAATCCCCTCTGCCATATATCGTATCATGCATCTCGATCAGAGGCGCGATCTCTTTACCGGAATCTTTTTGTAACAGAATTTCTTTTATCCTGGTCAGTGAGAGACGATGCTGGTCCTGCAGCTTACGGATGAGGTTTATCCGTTCAACAAAAGAAAATGGATAAAACGCCACATTGGGACTTGTTTTGACAGGTGCAGGCAATAATCCCTCTTTGATATAAAAAAGAATGGTTGGTTTTTTAACGCCAGTTGCTTCTGCAAGCTCCCTCATCTTAAGCATTTGTTTGCCGTTTGTTGCAGATATCGGTTGGTTCAACGGTTTTTCCTTCAATACTTCCTCCGGATTCCAGGATTGTATATTTTGTAAATGTCACTTACCTTTAATGAGTTATAACGAAAACTGTCAAGTGTTACTTTGTGTTTTGGTAAATCCCCTCACCTTGCAGGTTTATGAAAAGTATCTTGCCGAAAATGTAAAATACGGAGTAAATATCAGAAGGTATGAAATTTTGACCACTCAATGAAAATGCAAAACAGGGAGGTCTTGTGAATCAGAGTCTTTTTAAGCAGATTTTGAAGCTAATCAGATTTGTGCTGTTGAGCAACACGGTGCTGGCAGGTCTTATTGCTGTGGTCGGATACTTTAGAAGATGGGAAACGGGTTTTCAATATGGAGAGGGATTTTCCTTTGGCGGGTTTGCCATTATTGGGGTTGGAGTTTTAAGCCTTATTGGTTTTTGGAGTTCTACAAGGGATTTTTCCTATCAATACTCTCAATCTGCTGGGAACCAGTCCATTCTTGATAGATCCGTCCAGCTTTCATCAGAAGTACTGCAAAAGTTCAGCTTCCAAATTGATACCATCCTGTCCGGAGCTCTTGCAATTGTCATTGGAGCCATTCTTCAAACCTGTTTTTGAAACGGGTTTTTTGTTTTAAATGGATTTCAGGATAATATTGACATCTTCAACAGACTATTTCTTGGGCTGTGCTTAGTTTTGGATATTGAGTGGAACCTGGCCATTTTCTAGCCGACGGATATTTTCTGCCACTTCCCTCACAATTCCGCTTATGGAGACATCTGTCGATCCGGCAATGTGCGGTGTTGCTATTACATTGTATCTAAAAATAGCATCATTTGGATCAGGGGGTTCTTCCCAGAAAACATCCAATCCTGCTCCTGCAATCAGCCCTGAGGCAAGTGCATCTCCTAGTGCATCATGATCAATCAATCCACCCCTTGATAGATTGATTACGTAGGCACTTGATTTCATTTTGGCCAACGAAGATTGATCAATTAAATGATGGCTTTCGGTTGTATCTGGAAGGCAAAGAATCACAAAATCAGATCGTTGTAACAGGTAATGTAAGTCTGTTGGTGTTCCCACCCATTCCAATCTCAGGTTTTTCGCGGCCTCTTCCGTGTTGTGACGTTTAATTCCCATCATTTTGACATCAAAAACCCTTAGCCTTCGGATCAAAGCCTGGGCAATACCTCCCAATCCAATAAAACCGACTGTTTTTCCTGTCAAGGCCATACCTTGTGGTTCTCCCATCTTTCTATTCTTCAGGCTGTTTGCCATACCCCTGACATCTCTTGAAAGTCCTATCATCAGGTATATTCCCAGTTCAGCTACCGAGTCAGCATTTCCTGAAATATCGGTGGGAACATTGGCTACCAATACTCGGTGTTTTTTTGCTGCATCAAGATCAATCATTTCGATTCCCGAACCACACTGTTGAATCAATCGCAACTGATCGCCAGTTTGAATGACTTCTTCGGTAATTGGGCTCATGGTGGGAATCAATACATCGAATTCTTTGAGACTCTCAACTTTAAATTTTCCTGTTGCTACAAAATGATGATGAGGCAGTTTTGCCTGAATCAAACCTAAAAATTCTCCCCATGCATTTTCGGGAGCCGCAAACAGAATGTTCATGTGAAAAATCCTTTAGATGACTGTTAAATTTTTTGAGGAAGAAGAGACACGGTTAATCCTTGTGATTGGATTTGCATGAATTGATTCGGCGCTATAATGTCTTTGATCTCTTCACGTCCAACGCAAGGTTACAACTTTATCAAAACAGTCTTATTGGAGCAATAGTGGATTGGCACGAATCAGATTAAGTTTGTTCAACGTAACAATGCCTTTATCAATGCTGTTCCAATCTTTTGTGAGAGCAACATCCGATATTTGCAGTTGATTTTTAATCTTGAATTGGACAGTATATCGCAAGTTATCTATTATCAATGTTCTTGCATTTTGTTTGAATATTCCGGCACATTTTTTTGGATGTAAATCATTTAGAAAAGGGGAAACATGGATGTTATCGATGCTATTAAAAGCAGGAAAAGCATAAGAGGTTTTAAACCGGATGCGGTATCAAAAGAACTATTAAAAGAGATACTGGAAGCGGCCTGCAGAGCCCCCTCGGCTATGAATACTCAACCGTGGGAGTTTTATGTGGTCGGGGGTGATGTTTTGAAGAAAATGAGAGTGGAGATTGTGGACAGCCTAAACAGTGGTGTTCCGATTATCCCGGAGCACAACGTAACCGGTTGGCCCAAAGAAAGTGTATTTCGTGATCGACAGGTTGGTTTGGCCATTGAGCTTTTTAAACTGATGGATATCCAGAGGGAAGACACTGAAAAACGGGCTGCCTGGATGGAGAGAGGATTCCGCTTTTTTGATGCTCCGGCGGTGATTATTATCGCCAATGATTGTCAGTTAACCGAAACCGGTCCATTACTGGACTTAGGAGCAGCCATGCAGAATATCTGCTTAGCGGCTTTGGCTCAAGGCCTTGGAACTTGCATTGAAGATCAGGGGGTTTTATATCCGAAAATCTGCCGTAAATATGCCAATATCCCTGAAAACAAACGAATTGTGATCTCCATTGCCATTGGCTACCCGGACCCTGATTTTCCAGCCAATAAACTGGTTAGTAGCCGGGAAGCCGTGGACAAAGTCACGACCTGGACAGGATTTTAAGAGTTATTGAGTTATCAATGAAGCGTACGACCTAACTAACTGAAACATTTATCGTTTGTTACTTTGCGAAAAAACTGGCATATGAAAATAGAGAATCAGGTTTGCTCGGTTGATCAGGCAAAACGATTAGTAGAACTTGGAATTCGTCTGCAAACCTTCTTTCAGTGGGAATTGCCCGTTAATACAAAGAGGTCTGATCCGGATGTTTTTTCCTTGTCTGTTGTTTCGTCTATCCCCGGGAAAAAGGTCATCTCTTACCCTGCTCCAAGTGTGGCGGAACTTGGAGAACTGCTGCCCACTGTTATCAGTCTGGAAGAGGAAGATCTTTTTATCCAGGGATCATTGGGAAAACGTCGGGGTGAATTCCACTATATCTGGTTTCAATCATCGCTCGACAATGTGGAATGGGAGCTATTCCCTGCCATTGAAAAAGATACCGAAGCGGAAGCCAGGGCGGAGGCCTTAATCTGGTTGATTGAAAACGACTATGTCAAACTTGAGGATTTAAGGGAGGAGGCTGGATAAAACCATTGATTCTTGAGTAAAAAACTCAACCTTCCGTGATCGGTTGTTTTATACAAAATGATCGACATACCGGAAATATTGGCAGGTTTTGATCTTTTGTCAGCTTGTTACACTTACTGCATAATTCCCCTTGTTTCTCGTTCATTGTTCTGATAATAATACGTTTTCATAACAAGAGAAGGCGAACTATCTGTTATTTGAAAATAGAAAGGAGAGAAGAATGAAAGGCAATTATGATATTCTGATTGTCGGAGCCGGAACAGCCGGCGTTTATTTTGGCTGGCAAATGGCATTGCGTGGCCATTCAGTGTGCATTGTCGAACGTAGTAAAAGAGAAAATGTTGGAAAACGGTTAGAAGTTTTTCATATTGATAGCATTAAATTCAGTGAATTCCAGGTTCCCCCACCCGAAGAGACCTCACCGGAGTTTTTCTGCAAATTCGATACGGGTCTTTTTTATGCCCCGGATGGTTCTTGCCAAAAAGAAGTAACCTATCCCTTTCATGTCATGAGCCTTCCGCTCTTCCTGCAAAGAATGTTTGAACTGGCTGAAGAGGCAGGGGTTCACTTTGAATTTGAGACCAGCTTTGAGTCTCTTGTTCTCAAGAGCGGTAAAATCAAAGGAGCGGAAGTTAAACACCAGAATGAAATCTGGAAAATAGAAGCAGGTCTGTTGGTTGATGCATCGGGTATCAATGCCCATGTACGTTCACAGCTCCCTCAAGATTATGGTATTGAAACGTTTGAACCGGGCCCCAATGAGAAATTTTATGTGGTGCTGCGGTACATAAAATGGCTGGGTACGGACTATCCAAAGATCCAGTATACAAAAAGTTGGAGCTTTTATAAAACCTGGCTGGCCCCTTCCACCGATGAGAGCAGGGCTATTATCGGGGTTGGTGCGACCGGATCATATGATCATGGGGAGGAGGTGCTCAAAGATTTCTTCAACACAATTGAACTGCCACCATATGAGATCGAACGTTTTGAAAGAGGGGTAACCCCGTTTAGACGTCCACCTTATTCGTTTGTCAGCGATGGTTTCCTGTGCCTTGGAGACGCCGCTTGCCTGACAAAACCCTTTTCCGGTGAAGGCGTAACAGCAGCCTGGAAACTGTGTCAAATTGCGGCTGATGTGGTAGATAATGCCTTGAAAAGCGGCCAGCTATTGTCAGCCGAAGCCCTGTGGGATATCAATGTACAATACTATCGCAACCAGGGTGCCAAATTCGCCGGAATTCTTTCCACGGTACCTTCTGCCGCCAACACCAGTAAAAAAGAGAACCATTATATGTTCCGAAAAGATATTGTGTTTTCCTCGGAAGATTTCACAGACATGAACAGGGATTTTGAAATGCACCTGTCCATGGGAAAGATCCTGAAAATAGTATTCAATCTGATTAGCGGTGTTCTTACCGGAAATTACTCGTTGGCCAGTCTGAAAGCCATGCTGAAATCGGTTACTATTTCCGGAAAAGTGAGACAACACTATGAGAATTATCCAAATACTCCCAAAGAGTTTCACTCCTGGATGCTTGTGGCAGATACCTTATGGAAACAAGCCAATGCTGAAATGGCATAGTCACTTATTCACATAAACATTTAGCTGTTGGCGATTGGCAGTTGGCTTATAGTGAAAGCCATTCTGGATCAGCCCGGTCCGATCCCACGCTTTGTCGGGGTTCATCTCTTTGCCTATAATACTACCATTACGGATGTTTACAATTTTGTTCAAAGCCTTGATCCCGACCGTGTAAAGGTTGTCAGGGCAGATGAATTTCTCCTGGCTGCAGAGCAGTATCTGAGCTAGAAATTGAGTATAACCATAACAAAAAAAAATGGAATGAAATCATTACGTCTGTCTACAAAGATTTATTACCTGTTCGGTGATATCGGGGTTTCCACTTGTTTATCGGCCATTGCCTTTTTTATGCTCTTTTTTTTCACGGATGTGGCTCATCTTGATCCCGCCCTGGTGGGAACCGTTCTATTGATCGGCAAACTATGGGATGCTGTCAATGATCCCCTGTTTGGCTGGATCTCCGATCGAACCCAGTCTCGTTTTGGTAAACGACGGGTATATCTCCTATTCGGCACAATCCCGCTTGGTCTCTCCTTTGTTTTACTTTGGATGATTCCGACAGGGGCTTCCAATGCCTTGGCTATTGTCTGGCTGCTGGGAACTTTCTTTCTGTTCTATAGCTTTATCACTATTGTTTCTGTGTCGTACTATGCCATGACACCGGAACTTACACGCGACTACGACGAGCGCACCAGTCTGACCACTTTTCGCATGATCGGTGGCAGTGCCGGGTATATGGCCGGCGCAGCATTACCGCCCCTGATTGCCGGGCTTTTTGTTACGGAACAGATAGGTTGGAGGGTGATGGGGCTTTGCCTTGGCGTTTTTACAGTACTATGCCTTTTTATCACTGCTTTTGGTGTAAGAATAGATGAGAATATGGAAAGTCCGCCTTCGACCATGCCTCCGATTAAATCAATTCTATCCTGTTTTAAAAACCGACCCTACAATTACATTCTGATCCAGGGCGCAATTACCGGGATGTCATTTATGCTGATCATGTCTTACATGTCCTTTTACTTAACCTATCAACTGGATATGAGAGATCAGATCCCGCTGATAATGGCATTGTATATCGGCACTATCGCACTTTTTCTATTCTTCTGGAAATGGCTTGCAGATCGGTGGGCCAAGGGACCGACGTATGCATTGGGACTGTTTATAGCCTTTGGCACCCTTGCGTTATCCTTTTTTTTACCCCAGGGACGAAGCAACCTGATCTATGTTATCCTGTTAATATCCGCATTCGGTATGTCAGCCCAGTGGGTGCTTCCCTGGTCAATTTTACCGGATGTTGTGGAATATGATGAATTGATGACCGGTGAGCGACGGGAAGGAATGTATTATGGCCTCAGAGGACTCCTGGGGAAAATTTCCGATGCCGTAGGTATATTTGTGGGTGGCTGGGTGCTTAAGCTGTTTGCATTTGTCCCGGAAACCGCCCAGACTCCGGAAACCCTGTTTGGTATTCGCTTGTTTTTCGGACCGATCCCTGCTCTGCTGATATTTATCAGCCTGCCTCTCTTGATCTGGTTCCCCATCAATCGTCAGATTCATGCTGAAACACTGGAAAAGCTGAAATTAATGCGATTCAATTAGTATTGAACAATAGGGCTGCCCGTAAGGCCGCCCTATTGTTTTAAGATGTGTTTTATCCGTTTAATTCCCATCTCACCCCAATTCCCGCCTGAGTTGCGGATTGGCAACGGCCGTCTGATATTTCTATGTTATCCCTCGTTCCATGCCGGCTTATCTCGGTGTTTTGAATGTGATTTTGTTTTTTGGCCTGTCAATCCATAGTTCCAGAAGTACCATTTTTTTACATGCAGAAATTTTCTAACAGGTGTTTTAATAACAACAAGCAGCAGTCCGATTGAAAACAGGCACCAGACAGCAGGCCACTCATTGAGGTTATTGGTTAGTAGATGGGCCAATGATGGACCGACCAGCGCGTGATAGAGTGTCATTCGCCATGATCCATACAAAACGGGTAAAACAAAGGCGGGAATGGTGTATCCCAAGGTATATAAATAGCTCAGTCCATTCAGGGGAATATTCCAGGCAATATGCCAACTGCCGTGAACGGAGCAGATATTCTGTGCGCAAATAGGCTCCGTTCCAATAAGGCAACTTCCAGACCAGGCAAAAGGATACAGTTTGATGATCATTATTATGGTGCCGGCAAAACAGACGGCATAGACATAATATGATATTTTATCCCGGATCTGCTGCGGAATAAAATTCATCGATACCATATTTATGAAAAACGGCTGAAAGGCTATGTGCAAGTAACCTAACACGGTTAAGACCTGGTTTACATGAGAGCTGCAATTATCGATGTATGTATAGGTTATCGCTTGTAATAATTCCATTAATGAAAAATACCCCAATGGTATCCAGAGCTCTTTTTTTTCCTTTTTTACTGCCACATAGATCGTACTTGTAAGCCCTACGGTTGCAAGCACAGCGGACGCCTCACCACTCCAGCACATATACTCACCTCTTTTATAAGATTGATTGAAAGTTACAAAATTCAATAAAATGAGTCCATTCCGTAAAGTATTATCATATTCAATTTTAAGGCTTTTATCTCAATAATCGAGAAGCCATGGAAATTCTAAACCGCTGTCATGCTGGATCCCCGGTCAAGCTGAGGACAGGCCCGATTCCATAAGCGCTTACTCAAGCAAATATTACCAGGAGCAAGGATTACGGTAGGGCGGGGTTACATCCCCGCCAGAACCAACTCAAAGTCGGCCATGTAAGGCCGCCCTACCGTCAAAGTCGGCCATGTAAGGCCGCCCTACCGTTTTGAAAAACTAAATTTTGTATCGAACACATCCTTATTTAAGCGCTTATGGGACTTGATCCGGCATCTATGGGATTTAACCATAAATCTAAAACCCTGGATTCCGGCTCGAAAGCCGGAATGACAAAAAATCGACTGTTCGGAGCGGACTCATAACTCAAGTTTCGCACCTGTTTTGATAGCTGGTGTTCATACTGATAAGCATTTTTTATTCATGGGACTGCCTAAGAGCTCTTAGTGATCAGTAATTGGCTGTTAGCTTTAATCTGACTCGCTTCGCTCCATTATATTGATATTATGATAAAACGTACCAAAGGTGCTCAATATAAAGCAAAAGGCTAACTGCTAAAAGCTGATTGCTTTTCTAATACTACTGCTATCTAAAAACGCTGATAGAGTTTTAAAAGAGCAAAACAAGGGTGCGAAACTTGAGTTATAAAATCTAAATATAAAAGGTTTGAGCAAACTGAGTGTAAAACAAGCGTAAAAAAAAGGGCTCTGTTTTGGAGTTTTCTCAAAACAAAGCCCCTTTTTCAGGGGGGAAAGACGATCAATCAAGATGGGAAAAGATACAGGTGTTCCGGATTTAACTGGTAAAAATATAACCGGCAATGCGAACACTTTTGATAAATATTGGGTTTGATGGGTCAGGTTCAAAGTATTTCCTAAGACGCATGATAAAGTTATCAACCGTGCGGGTTTCCATTTCCGTACTTACATTCCAGACCTTATCCAACAACTCTTTGCGGGATACAATCCGGCCCTTATTAACAACCAAATACTTTAAAACCATGGCTTCATGAGATGTCAGACAGAATTGACGAGCTCCGGAACGGCAACTCAGGTCATCGAAATTCACTTCATTGTTGCCGAAATAATAGATAGGAGTCACATTGGACGCCTCATTATACCAGGTCTTCCTTCTGAGCATTCCCTTGATTCTTGCCAGCAACTCCTGCAAATGAAAGGGTTTGGTGAGGTAATCATCAGCTCCCAGTTCCAGACCCAATACTCTGTCTTTATGTTCGGTTCGAGCTGTCAGCATCAGGATCGGCAATCGGGGGGATTTTTCTCTGATGCTCCTGGCGACTTCAAACCCGTTATAGTAGGGCAGCATAATATCAAGGACAATCAGGTCAAACGAATACGACCTGAAATATTCCAGGGCTTTTCTACCGTCATCTGCCCTGACTACCGAATAACCTTCTTCCTGAAGATTGTATTCCAAACCAATGGCCAGTGTTTCTTCATCTTCAACCAATAATATCCTGCTTCCCTTATAATCATTGTTATCCACGATTCACCTCCTGTCTCTGTCGCATTAATCGGGTAATTTTCAATAAGCTGCTGAGATATCGCTTTCGGGTGACATTAAAAATCGGTAGTTTAATTCGAAAGGTGGTTCCTTTATACTCCCCGTCACTGAACAGCTCTATCTTCCCCCCATGGTGCCTGACTATTTCCTTCACCAGATAAAGTCCTAAACCTGTCCCTTTCACATTCGGAATATTCGAATTGTAGATGCGATGAAATTTGTCAAATACTTTTTTTTGCTCCGGGAAAGGAATTCCGATGCCGTTGTCGCAGAATTCGATCACAATCATTTTTGTATTACGTTTGAGGTTTATTATGATTTGAACGGGATCTATGGAGTATTTGATGGCGTTGTCAAACAGATTTCTAAAAACTGTTTTTAAGGCGTTGAGATCCGCCACAAACTGAAGTGAAACTTCTCCACGAATCGTCACAGTATCAACCGGCAGTTTAAGCTGTTGTCGAGCTTCGTCAATAACCGTTCTCAACGCAGAATCGGCATTATAGACCTGACACTCAAACAGCATCCTTTTCTGCTCAAGTCCGGTAATCTCCAAAACAGAATTAACAAGACCGGTGAGGCGGTTTGTATCCCTTCTCATCATTGCTATGAACTCTTTCTGTTTTGAGCGGGGAATATCGCGGTTATCCATGGTATCCAGGTATAATTGAATGGAGGCCAGGGGTGATTTAAGTTCGTGGGTGATATTTCCTATAAAGTTATCATACAGTTTGGCGATTTTTAACTGGATATTCAGGTTTCTGAAAATCAGAATCATGCCCAGGTAGATGGCAGCAAACAGGCCACAACCGCAGATCAGTATGATCACATCTATCCCTTCCGTCGTTACCCGGGATGCAATGTCCTTTTCGATTTGTGTGATGTTAAGATGGTTAAAAACATACCTGAATATCCAAAGGCCCAGGAGTGAGAACAGGGCCAGTTGGGCAAAAATAAACACGATAAGGTAAAATAGTTGTGAACGTCTTTTTTTCATAGGGAGAGATAAGGTTGTAGTGTAACTCCTCTGTTAACAAGTCACCAAAGGAAAGTAAATACGTTCTCAATGTATGATCCCCCCCTAACATAATGATTTGTACTCGTTTCTTCCAGAGGGCACCATTATTTTTACCGTTCTTTTACATTGATTCATCAATATCAGGGGCATCTCAGAGCTTATCTCCTTCCTGGCGAAGCTTATTCCGATCAAATAAAAAAAGGATAAACAAAGGCTAGATAGTTCATTCCCCTTATTTTTTTTGAGATAGGCTCTCTTTTTATGATGGCAATGGCAATGGTTAATACGCTGTTATCGGTAAAGCGGCAACGGGAATCAAACAGGGGAAAATCCTTTGTTTTGATAAGAGAAAAATTCATAAACAAAACTAACAATATCTCCAGCAATGGCGCTGATCATATCTGCTTCTCCGGTTTATGAGTTTAACCAGGTTAGCCCTTAAAATCAGCGATGGGGATTCAATAATCGAATATCATACTCTGCCAAACTCTTCTATTGCTCGTAGTACATCCCTGCGACTGAGAAGTCCTACCAGTTGTTTTCCATCCACCACGGGAAACCGTCTGAAATTGTTATTCTGAAACATCTCCACAGCTTCTATAATTGATCGATTCTGATCAATGGAAATCACCTCTGTACTCATGTACTTTTCCACCTGCCCGCCTGGCAATTCGTGCATCGTCATCTCCAGCAAAACTCCCAGACAATCCTTCTCAGAGATAATGCCGACCAGATCTCCTTTGTTGTTTATTACCGGGGCTCCTGATATGGAATGTTTTATCAGGATTTTGATAACCTGATGTATGTCGGAATCCGGTTTAAAAGAGATGAGATTATTCTTGATTGTCATATAGTCTTTAACCAGTTTCGTTACCATGTGTACTCCAATTATGACGGTTTTTTTTTAGTGTTGCTTGGTTAAGATACTTTTAAAGCTGTTGATCACAATTGCCAACGGATGTGATCATTTGGGTCGAAATGGAGCTGATCTCATTTTATATGGAAAAAAAGCAAAGTCAACACGGATCACTTTTGCCTTCTCGTTGATTCCCGTCTGCTGTCATTCAAGCAAATGTAAGAAACTTCAATGCTTTTAAGTTTTATTTTTTACTTTTTTCATTCTATTATTTAACTTTCACGATATAGAATAACAGACGTTTCAAAACCGTCTTGATTGATTGCAGATTAGTTTTCCCAGTCTTAGCCAATGATACCCAGATTTTTAGATAGTTATTTCCTTTTCCGATATCAGAATTCCGATTTTATCACTCGGCAAACGGTAAGAGTTCTTTCAACTACCATAATATTCTGTGCACTAATAGTAATCGGTTTATTTTCCTATTTTTTATTTCTGGATCTCTCTTTTGGTAATTCCATTGGAAGGACATTTGCGCTGTTTGGTTGCCTGGTTTTGCTGGTTATGATTCGAAAAGGGCATTATCTGTTAGCAGGCACTCTTTTCTTATTGCTTATTTTTTTCCTGGTTTGGTCGGTGATGTTTACAGAAGAGGTTGACCTGTTAATGAAAGCCGATACTATCGCTTTTATAATTTGCACATTTTCTTCCTGCGCCTTAGTGTTAAACAAAAACAGACGGTTAGTCATTGTTTATTGTCTTTTAAATATCGCAATACTTGGGATATTTTGTTTTCATCTAATTTCCATGTATAATCTTTCCAGTAATTTGGTATTGGAATATTTTTTCGACAATTCTCTTGCACTGTCTTTTATCGCCTTCATCTCCTACCAAGTTATTACCATCAACACCAAGGCGCTGGATAAGGCAAATGAGTCGATTCAAGCGGCAAATCTCGAGATACAAAAAAACAGAACATTAACCGAAACGCTGGAGCAAAAAGTATTGGAGCGCACCGAGGCGCTTTCAAAGAACAATGAAGAATTACAGAGGGAGATTCTTGAACGGGAAAAAGCGGAAAACAGGCTGAGAGAAACCCAGCAAAAACTGGTGGAGAATGCACACAAGGCAGGTATGGCAGAAATAGCATCGGATACCCTTCATAACGTTGGAAATACTTTGAACAGTATAAAAACATCTGCACACGTTATAGAACAGAACCTTAATCAGAGTCCGCAAAAAAGGTATTCCAAAGCGTGTGATCTGATCCGGAAGCATCGGGATGATCTTGATACTTTTTTGATAAAAGACCCCAAGGGGAAAGCTGTGCTGGAATATTTCCTGAAGCTGGATGAGGAGTTCATCAGGGTTTTCGACGAAATAGGAGACAATACCAATTATCTCAATGAAAAAGTGGATACCATCTCAAATGTAATACTTGCGCAACAAAACTATGCCGGGACATCATCCCTGATAGCATCCGTAACCCTAACCGACGTAATAAATAATGCATTGGCAATCATTCCTGAGCTTATTGAGAATCTTAACATCAAAATCGTTAAGGATTTCCAATCAACACCGACAATGAATCTTCAAAAGACAAAAATATTATTCACCTTCGTTAACCTATTTAAAAATGCGGTTCAGGCCATGAGTGCTTGTGACTCCAAAAACAGAATCCTGACTGTAAAAGCATTCACGGAAAAAGCAAAAGTGATCGTTGAAATCTCTGATACCGGAAGTGGTATTGCTCCTGAAAACCGGAAAAGGATCTTCAATCATGGTTTTACCACCAGGATAGATGGATATGGGTTTGGGCTGCACAGTTGTGCAAATTATTTAAGCGAGATGGGAGCAACCATCGAAGCTCAGAGCGAGGGGTTAAATAAGGGCTCCACCTTTATTCTCACTTTTCCTGTTTAAGGCTAATTTTATATCCATCTTTTATGGTAAAAAACTGCCTCAAAATCTAATCCATCATGTTGGGTAGAAACATAATAATTTGTGGAAACGCGATCAGAAAAGCCACTTGAATGGCATCGGCGATCAGGTGGGGGTAAACACCCCGGAAGATCTTTTTAATGGGGACACCGGAAATACCTTTGATAATAAAAACATTCATTCCCACCGGAGGTGTAATCAATCCCATCTCCGTCACTCTGACGACCAGAATTCCAAACCAAATAGGATCAAAATTCAAATGAATGATGACGGGATAAAAAACCGGAATAGTTAATAATACTATTGCCATGGAATCCATGACACAACCGAGTACTAAAGTGATGAGAAGAATAATGATCAGAATGGCGTAACGGTTTATGGAGAGATCGGATACAATAGTTGCCATATTTGAAGGCAGTTGCGAAACCGAAAGGAAATATCCGAAAATCATAGCTCCCATGATAATCAGGAAAAGCATGCCGGTTGTGGAGCAAGTGTGCTTTAGACTATCCATGAAAACCGAATAGGACATTTTCCCCCTGGCCAGGGCGAAGAAAAAGGCGCCGAATGCACCAACACCTGCTGCTTCAGTGGGTGTGAATATTCCAGCGTAGATTCCTCCGATTACAACGACGAATAAAACCAAAACCTCCCAGGTTTTTTTGAGAGAGGAGAACCGTTCCCTCATGCTGAATTTTGGGCCTCTGGGACCGTGGTGCGGCTTAAAAAAAGTCAGGTACCAGATGGTGATCAGATAGAAAACCGCTTCCATAATACCCGGGATAAAACCGGCCAGAAAGAGCTTTCCAATGGATTGTTCCGTTATAATTCCGTAGATGATCAGAATCACACTGGGAGGAATGAGAATTCCGATGCTTCCGCCTGCGGCAATGGCACCGGTAGCCAAACCATCATCGTATTTGTATTTTCTCATTTCCGGAAGCGCGACTGCACCTAATGTTGCAGCTGTTGCCAGACTGGAACCGCTGATGGCAGCAAAACAGGCGCAGGCAATAATTGTTGCCTGGGCGATACCGCCTCGAAAATGCCCGATCCATTTGTAGATGGCATCAAAGATATCCCTGCTCAAACCGGCTTTGAAAGCAAACGACCCCATCAGGATAAAAAGGGGAATAACACTGAGGTCATAGTTGGCAAAAGTTGAGTAGGGAACCGATTTAAGAAGTCCAAAAGCCGGATTTAACCCGATTAGAAATGCAAATCCCCCAAATCCCACCAAAGCCATCCCAGCACCAATCGGAAAACCGGAAAACAGCAGGACGATCAGTATTCCAATCCCAAAAAACCCAACTAAGAGCGGATCCATCTTGAAAGCACCTCCGAAGCTGAACTGATAAACTGTTCGATTAATATGAGAGTCAGGACTAAAAAGGCTAAGGCAACCATACCGACAAACGGAAATACGGGGATGTATAAAACCGGGGAGGTCAGGTTTGACTCAAACTCGTCAATAACATAAATAAACGACTGCCAGGTGATGGGTATAAAAAGCACCAGCATCAGCAGATTGCTCAGACTCTCCAAGACTTTTCTGGTAAAATCGGAAAAGTTCTCAATGACAAGGTCAACTCCGATATGCATTTTTTTTTGGGCACAGAAGACAATGCTGAAGGGAATGACAATGGCCATCATGAATTCCACGATCTCAGCCGCTCCCTGGATGGGACTGTTGAAAATGTATCGAAGGAGAACGTCAACAAACGTTAGAAACATCATTATAGCAAGGGCCCAGGTAGAGAAGGTATTCAACACTTTTACTATCACTTCATTTACCTTGCCCAGGGGATTCCCTTTTTCTAGAACTGACATGGTACGGTTCCCATAATAGAATAAAAACAGCTAATTCCGACATTCCTGGATCTATCCAATGGTGATGGATAGCTGATTGTTTTGTGGGTTTTCCTCCTCCCATGACTAAATGGGAGAAGGAATCACTGGATTGTTAAAACATCGCAAGGAGAGCATCAAGAATTTCCTGGGCTTCCGGATGACCATCGGCTTTCATTTTTGCAAGCCAATCTTCCCAGATAGGTTTGCCGGCTTCCTTCAACCATTTTTCTCTTTCACTCTGAGGCAAAGGATAAATATTCATTTCATAGCCCTTATCCATTGCTTCCCGAATCATCGCTTCCCGAGCCGTATCAAAGAAATTTCGTCCCCAGAATCTGGCACCGTTGAGTCCGCTTTCTCTGGTAAAAATGTCCTGAAGATCTTTTGGCAGGCTATTCCACTTATTCTTGTTCATGGCAATGGAGAAGTATACCACCGGGAATGATGTGTCGAGAGTATAATATTTTACCACTTCATAAAGCCTGAAAGTAAGGATCGATTCCCATGATCCACCCATTCCATCCGTAACTCCTTTTTGCATAGCGATGTAGTTGTCCGGCATGGGCACAGACATTGGAACACCACCCAATGCTTTCATCATTTCGGTGGAAGGTCCCCCCATCATTCTTATTTTTAATCCCTGCAAATCTTCTTGTGCCTTTACCTGTTTTTCTGTCGTGATCAAGAAGTAAGGATCTGTTGTATAGAGCAACAGAATGTGATTGTCGGCAAACTGTTTTCTGATCTGCGGGAATTTTTCATAGAGTTTCCACAGGGCGGCACTTCCCTCTTCGGAGGTTTTAAACGGCAGTGACGGCATGCTGATGACATCCGCCAGAGAAGTCATTCCCGGCCAATATGGGTGAAAACACCAGCCCATGTCTGCAATACCGTACTTGACTGCATTCCAGGTATCTTTTCCCTTGGCGAGGGTTTGACTATGGTATCCCTTGATTTTGAGTCTGCCACCCGAGGCTTTCTCGATTCTTTCAACCCAGGGTTTCCAGGCTTGTGATGTACCCCAGCCCAATTCAGGATTCTGATTTGCAAAGGTCAGGGTGATGGTTTCTGCTTGTGCAGAGAAAGACAAAACCATGACAAAACCAAGTCCGACCATCAGTTTTACCCATAAGCTCTTTTTCATTTTTATCTCCTTGAAATAATTTACACAACCAGAAGAAAAGGATAAAAACCTCACCAGCTTCAGCGAGGAGTAAATAAAACCGATCTGCTATCAAATTCCATATCCTTGACCAATTTGTCAAGCTCCCCAAATTTCATGCAGAAAGACTGGCAATGCTTTACGCATGCTGGATCTTCGCCGGTTTTGAACCGACTTGCGCAGAGATCGCATAACTCGGTTAAAAAGGGCATATAGTCAATAGCCACCGGTTTTTTGACGGCCTCATAAACATATTCCGTGATTTTTATTCCACATTTTCCAGCCGGATAGTCATGCTCCTGCTGGCAGGCGACTGCACATGTCTGGCATCCTGTACAAAAATCATAATTGATGAGTAATCCATACTTTAACATTTTTCTCTCCTACAGATCCATGCTGCTGATTTTTACAAGGGTTGTCTTATATTGCCCCCCACCAAATCCCGAATCACTATATTGCGGACCGGGGATAAGCTGATTGATCTGGTAATCCCAGACTCCAAACAGATCCGGTTCCTTGCCGTTCATCTCCGGTTTCCACCAGGAATGCAAGGTGTGGATCATTTGGGGATGAACCCGCAAGGTGGTACGCACCTTGCGTTGTACCCTGCCCAGATCGTTTTCAAGAAAAACCCACTCCCCGTCGTAGACACCATATTTTTTTGCTGTTTCCGGGTGAACCTCAACATAGGGCTCCGGACTTTTTCCCCGCAACCAGGGGATGTTTCTGTGTTCGGAGTGAAAGAACAGGGTTGATCGAGCACCGGTAATCATGATCAAGGGGTACTTCTTAAAAAGTTCCGGAGTCCTGACAGGACTCTGCGGCGGCTCATCATAATAAGGCAATGGATCCAGCCCCCAACTTTCATACATTTTGGAACACAACTCGACCTTACCGGTTTCGGTTTCAAAGCCGGGTTTTCCGTCCTTTCTCAACAAGCCTCGCTCATGACAAAGATTAAAAAACAGTGGGTATCGTCATAGCCAATGCATTGATGCGGAAAAGATCCGAATAGAAACTTCATCTGGCTCTTGCCGAGATTGAAGATCTTAAAGATAATCTTGAAGCTGAGAATGTCTATCTGAGAAAGGAGATTCGTCTTCAGCATAAACACAAGGATTTCATTGGCCAGAGTGAAATTGTCAGGAATGTCCTCAATCGTGCCGAGCAGGTGGCAAATATAGATACAACTGTGCTGGTGCTGGGTGAAACCGGAACAGGAAAAGAGCTATTGGCCCAGACGGTTCACAATCTGAGTCACAGAAAAAAACGCCCAATGATCCTGGTGAATTGTGCGGCACTACCCTCAAACCTGGTTGAAAGCGAGCTATTTGGCCATGAAAAGGGAGCGTTTACCGGGGCTCATTCCAAACGGATAGGGCGCTTTGAGTTGGCTGACGATTCAACCCTTTTTCTGGATGAAATCGGGGAATTGTCCCTGGAATTGCAGGCCAAGCTGCTTAGGGTGCTGCAGTTTAACCAGTTTGAACGGCTGGGAGGAAACAAAACGATTACAACAGACGTAAGAGTAATCGCTGCCACCAATCGAGACCTTTTGCAGTTGGTTAATTCCGGAGAGTTTCGCATGGATCTTTATTATCGTTTGAATGTCTTTCCCATTGTGGTTCCGCCCTTGCGAAATCGAAAAGAAGACATCCCTGAACTGATCAGGTTTTTTGTTAAGGAATTCTGCGTAAAAATGGGGAAGCAGATTGGTACGATATCCCAAAACAGTATGCAAAAGTTGCAGAATTATCACTGGCCGGGAAATATCAGGGAGCTGAAAAATATAATCGAGCGGGCAATGATTGTGACAACCGGCAGCATTCAAAAAATTGAACTTCCGGAACCGCACACTTCCGTCAATACACGGGTGAGAGCCCTGGTGGATATTCAAAGAAACCATATCCTGGATGTCTTGAATACGACAAATTGGCGCATTCGCGGGAAAAATGGAGCGGCCGAGATTTTAGGTCTTAAACCGACCACTCTGGAAGCAAAAATGGCCAGGATCGGAATCAGACGTGTGCGCAGATAGTTGGATAGTTGATTATAAGTTCTCCTGTTCGAAATACTCCCTAATCCGATATTGTTCTGATGGATTCAATAAGATGCGGAAAGGCGTCCAAGACAGACTCAATTTTTACCACATCATAATTTCTGCTGTGGATGACCAGATTCTTTCCATATTCAATTAAAACATCCAAAGAATACTCTTTGCCGAATTCCAAGATCTGACTGCCAAAGTCCTTGATTTGATCGAATGATTCGTTTTGACGGACAGTATCCCAGCGTTTTTTGAAGTCACTTTCCAACCGTTTAGCTATTTCAGGAAGTAGCGCTCGTGTCTCAGGTGTTATCGGCCTATGTTCCTCTTCTTCACTGGCAACCTGTTTTAGCTCCTTTTTTTGATAATTGTAGTCAAGATACTTACACAATTCATTTATTAGCTCTTCCCATATTACCGGTTTAGTCAGGTAGCTGTTAAAACCTTCCTGCATGATAGAAGCAATGTCCTTATCCATTACCGAAGCTGTGATGGCAATAATGGGGATTTTTTCCAGTTCATGGTCTTTTCTAATCAGACGGGTGGCATCAACGCCACTCAAAACAGGCATTCTGATATCCATCAAAATCAGATCGGGTCGATGCTTTTTTGTTAAGATAACAGCTTCCTGCCCGTTTTGGGCAGATATGATATTAAGATTGGTTGATCTAAAAAACTCTACCAGGATCTCACGATTTGAATCGACGTCGTCTGCCACCAACAAAGTCCCTCCTTTGAATTCGATATCCGAAAGATTAAGTTTTTCTGAGGCTTTTACTTCGGGAATATCGGTTCCTATGGAGACATCCGGTATTACAACCTCAAAAACGCTACCTTTACCGGGTTCACTTGATAGAGAGATTGTTCCTCCCATCATTACCACCAAACGTCGAGTAATAGCCAATCCAAGGCCGGTGCCGCCATATTCCCTGGTAATCCGTTCATCCTGTTGTTTGAACGGATCGAATATGCATTCCTGGAACTCTGCCGGTATCCCAATTCCGGTATCTTCCACCCCGAATACCAGGTTAATTTCATTAGTATCGGTTTTTTGATCACTTTGAATTGTTTTTGTGTACAGTTTCACCATTCCTTCCCGCGTAAACTTAAAGGCATTGCCCAATAGATTAAGAAGCACCTGGCGCAACCGGATTTCATCCAACAACAGATTGTCGGGGATATCCTCGGAGACTTCCTGCAAGAATCCAATTTGTTTTTGTGATATCTCCAGGGAGAAGATTTGTTCCATTTCAAAAAAAATATGGCGGACGTTAATCTGGCTTCGACTAATTTCCATTTGACCGGCTTCGATCTTTGAAAGATCAAGAATATCGTTTATCAATGTCAACAGTCCCTTTCCACTGGATTTGATCGATTCTAGGTAGCCCAGATGCTTTTGATCCATATTGGTGAGACGCAGTAGATCGGAAAAACCCAGGATAGCGTTCAAGGGAGTGCGAATCTCATGGCTCATGTTAGCGAGGAAAGCACTTTTTGAGCGGTTGGCATCTTCCGCTTTTTCTTTGGCAGTCTGCAACTCCTTTTTAATTTGTTCCCTATGAATGAGTGCTCCCAGATCATTTGCAATTGTTTTCAAAACATTTATTTCATCCGGAGTCCAGAAACGTGGTTTACGACATTCATTAAATCCAAGAACTCCCCACAACTCTCCTTCAGAAAAAACAGGAAGAAGCAGAATCGATTGAATATCAAAAGCGTTCAGTGTTTGTTGAATCTCTTCTGAAAAATCGGTTGTTTTCCCGCATACAAATTGACCGTCTCTTAATTGATCGTGCCAGTTAGCTGTTTTTATTAAGGTAGCAGCAAATTTCTGCATTTTGTCTTTTTCATCTGGCCTTTTACACTCTTCAGTTGTCCATTGGTGGTCCAAAGCAGTACATTCCCGACTGCCATTCTCGAGTACTGCACATTTAAATATGTAGGCTTTGCAGGCTTCTACGCCTTGTCCTATCTGTTTCAAAGCCTCGGGAATCGCCTGTGCAAGATCAATTGATTTTAATAATTTTTCTGCTGCCAGATTGGCTGCTTTTAAAACACTGCCGTGGTATCGGAGTGATTCCTTTGAAGATTCTGCAGCATTAAGAGCGACTTTCAGTTCCTTATTTAAAGCTACCAACTCGCGCTGCTGCTCCACAGCATTTTCATATGTGGATAAAAGCAGATCCAGGATTTGTATCCGATCCGTATTCAGGAAATGTTTTTTACCGGCAAAAAAGACTTCCACACCCATGGTTACCCCGGATTCCTGTCTCAGTTCCATGTTTGCCAGAATATATTCAATACGGGACAAAAGGAAATTATTGTCATATGGTTTCATGATGAAATGATCTGCTCCGGCTGCAAGCCCTTTGATCACGTCTTCCGGTTCGGTAAGGGAGGTCAGGATAATCACCGGAAGGTTTTTAAACCGTTTGTTGTTCTTGATTCTGCGGCAGAGCTCAAAGCCTCCCATTTCAGGCATAACCACATCACTGATTACCAGACCGGGGATGTCGGTTTCCAGGAACCGAAGGGCATCCAATCCATTTTCGGCAATTGAAACGAGATACCCCTGCAGTTCCAGGGTATGCTGAAGCTGCAGCGCCTGGGTTTGACTATCTTCAACTATCAGTATTCTTATCTTGTCTGCCATTTTGGATCTCTTTTTTTTCTAATTGATACCCTTTTTCTTTGAAAAGCTGTTCACAAGCCTTTACTACATTCGGATCATATAAAGTCCCGCTGTTGGAAGAAATATGATCCAATGCCTTATCCAGATCGTAGGCAGGTCGGTGCGGTCTGGAAGTGGACATGGCGTTCATCACATCTGCCACAGTCAGGGTGCGGGCCTCAATCAGGATTTCATCTCCTGAAAGTCCCAGGGGATAACCCGAACCATTCCATTTTTCATGGTGTTGAAGGAGAATATCCGCCAGAGGCCAGGGAAATGAGGTTTTATTGAACAGATTGAAGGCAATCCCGGGGTGGGATTGTATGATATACTGTTCATTTTCAGTCAATATCCCATTCTTGTTTAATATGGACTCATTGACCTGGAGGTACCCAATATTGTGTACATGCGCCGCCATTTTTATTCCCTGGGTTTGCTTTTTGGAGAGCTTCAATTCTTTGGAGATATTGCATGCCAGGTTTGCTACCTTCAGAGCACTGCCGGTTAAATAAGGCGTACGATATTCAATTGCCCGGCTGATGGATTGGGCAAGCCCGTCTGTTGTCAATTCCAAATCGGATATTTGACTCTGTGATTCCTGCCTCATTTTTTCAAAAACCTGGAACTGCTCTTCAAGTTTTGGATGTGATCTGACTATTTCCCTTAACTCCCTGTTAGATCTTTCCAAATCCCTTTTGTTTTTAAGAGCTGTCTCATAGGTCGCAAAAAGAAGATCAAGAATCTGAATTCGGGTTGAATTGATCTGGTGCTTCTTGCCGGCTAAGTATATCTGGAGTCCAATATTGGAACCACTTTGCCGACAAACTTTCTCGTTGATAAGAATGTAGTTGATACGAGAAAGCAGATATGCTTCATCATAAGGTTTTACTATAAAATGATCTCCGCCGCATTCCAGTCCCTTGATGATGTCTTCGGGGTCTGAGAGAATCGTCAGCATAATTACGGGAATTGTGTTCCATTTTTCATCGGATTTAATGGTACGGCAGAGTTCGAACCCGTCTATTCCAGGCAGGAGAGTATCACAGATAATAACTTCAGGTTGAAAAGTCTTGAGGGATTCAAGGGCTTCCGCACTATTGCTGGTAAGGGTAACGGCATATCTTTTCTTTTCCAGTAGAGAGCGAAGATTTATTGCCTGGTTTAGATTATCTTCCACTACCAGAATATGAGCTTTTTTCGAAGATTCTTTATCTTTTGCCACCATGATTATCCTCCCTATGAAGTGTGAGTTGAACAAGTTTTTCCGCAATTTTCTCAGGAGGCAGCTCAAATATGGCTGCTCCCAGTTTTTGCGCTTCGCCGGGCATGCCAAAAACAACACAGCTCTCTTGCTGCTGAATGATGGTGACAGCTCCCAGTTCTTTCAAACGCAGAAGGTCGCGGGCTCCATCTTTGCCCATTCCCGTCAGCAATATCCCTACTGCATGACGTCCAAAAACTTCGGCAACCGATTGAAACAAATGTGAAACCGCAGGGCGCATATTCTCCTGCGGATGACCATTACAGAGAATCACCTGATTTCTTGAATTGATTCCCATTTGAAAACCGACAGGAGCTAGATAGACATTACCGGGTTTTAGATAGTCTCCATGCCTTGGTATATGAATAGGAAGCTGAGATGTCTGGGATAGCCAGTCGACAAATCCCTGTAAAAAACCTTCGGCGATATGTTGAACGATGACAATGGAAACGGGGAAATACTTCGGGAGCAGCGAAAGAATGATTTGCAGCACCGGTGGTCCACCGGTTGAGGCACCTATAGCCACAATTCTGGGAGGGAAATAACTTAACCGGGGAGTTGTATCGTACCAGATTTGCTGCTGTGAATGTGATCCCCTGGAGTCTTTTTGTTTATAGCGACGGATTACTTTAATCTCTGACATTGTTTTAATGGTGTCCACCAACTCTTTCGCTTTTTGCTTAAATTGTGGATGGTCAAGCCCCGGTGGTTTTTCCACCATGGAGACCGCCCCGGTTTTCATCACCTGAAAGGAGGTTTCCACACATTTCGGATCCAATACGGCGGTTACAATAACTATGGGAACCGGCTTTAATTCCAGTATTCTACGAGTAGTTTCCAGCCCGTCCATTCCAGGCATTTGGATATCCATGGTAATCACATCCAGTTTACGGTTTTCGATAGCTTGCAATGCTTTTTCACCACTTTCGGCTGTTCCGATAACATTGATATCGGGGTCAAGATTCAGAATGTAAACCAGAAGGTCACGAACGACCAAAGAATCATCCACAACCAACACATTGATCATAATTTTCCTCTGAAGTTTTAAAAAGAAGTTGGTTTCTGGCAGAGAATATCCCCCCGTATCGCTGGTAAACTAATATGTACTTATCTGAATTCATGGAACTATATAATAGAGGTTACTTATTTTCGGACTCTCCTCCAATTCCGTAATTGAAAGCCTGTTTAAATCATATGCCTGATTACATCCAGTAGATTGTTCTGGTCGAAGCTGCTCTTCATGATGTAAGCGTTAGCGCCGGCTTCCATGCCATGTTCACGATCTTCCTTTGACTCAAGGGCTGTCACCAGTATCACTGGTAAATCCGATAGTGTTTCATCCTCTCGAATATTGCGAGTCAGGTCAAAACCATTCATTCGAGGCATTTCAACATCGGCAACCACCAAATCATACGGTCGCTCTTTCAATGAAGTTATGGCATCCAGGCCATCCACCGCAGTATTAACCTCGTAACCAGCGGACTCCAATATATTCTTAAGCAGTATCCTGGCCGTTACCGAATCGTCCACCACCAGCAAACTGTTTTTATGCCCTGCTTTTTCCGTTTCGGTTTTTACCATGGTGATTAAGTCTTTACCGATTTTTCTAGTGTGTTGCATTAAATCAGGAACATTGAGAACTGGTACGATTTTTCCTTCATCAAAAACGACAACACCGGCAATCATTTTCACTCGGGGCAACTGTTTTCCCAGGTTTTTTACCAATCCTTCCCGTTCACTGATAACCTGCTTCACGGAAACTGCAATACGATCATTGCCATATCTTAACACAACGATCTGTGTCAGATTTTCGTTTTTCTCCTGTTTTCGAGATAGTTCCAAAACCTGATTAAGGCTTACAACAGGCACTGTTTGATCATCTACCAGAATCGTTTCCCGGCTTTCAACGGTCTTAATCTCTCCGGGTTTGATTTGGAGTACCCGTTCCACATTTACGGTAGGAATTAGGAAATATCGGCCCGCAGTTTGTAGAAGAACTCCCCGGAACAGTGAAATACGGACCGGCAACTGCATCCTCAGTGACATACCTTTGCCCGGCTCCGATGTCAGCGCCAGATTACCATCAAGTTTATGGGTCTTTTCCTGAACAATGGACAATCCAAGACCTCTTCCGGAAATATCGGTAATGATCGGACTGGTTGATACTCCTGACCGAAATACCAGGGCATGAATTTCATCGGATGATAACTCTCTCTCCCGGTTTTGAGAGATGACGCCCTGCTTAATGGCAATGGATTCCAGTTTTTCCGTGTTTATTCCCCGACCATCGTCTGATACAGTTAGTTCGATCAAATTTGCGTTAAGCTGCGAAATGGTAACTTCAATTTTTCCCTGCCGGTTTTTACCGAGGCGTTCCCGTTCTTCCGGTAACTCAATGCCATGATCGACAGCATTTCGGATCAAATGAATCAACGGATCTTTCATCTCTTCGAGAATACGGCGATCGATTTCAATTTCACCCCCATCAATCATCAGTAAAACGTCCTTCTTCTGATCCCTGGCAAGATCGCGTACCATTTTAGGGAAAAGTTCCATTAAAGATGAAAATGGTAGCATCAAAACTTTTTTCATATCGTCCAGTTGCGAATCGACTGCCTGACTCAAAAACCGGTGATTCTCTTCCACCGCTGTTTTCAGTTTTGTAAGTTTACCCTCGATCTCCTTTATAAATAACTGATTCCATTTCATAAAACTCAATAGACTGACAGTTGAAAATGTCTTCGCCTCATCAACTATTTTGTCTGTAGGCATTCTCCCCGTCGGTGTTTGAAGGCCAAGCTTTGCCCATTCCTTATGCCATTGCTCCAGAGAGTTGATTACTTGCCTAAGATTCTCTTCATGTTCTGCCAAAGCTGACTTGGAAAAAACCATTTCCTCGGTCTTCAGAATAATCTGATTCAGTCGACTCAGTGAAATGCGTACGGTATCGGAGAGTTTTATTTCGGACGGCAATGATTCCTTTTCGATTTTTTTTTCAGTATTACCTGCACCTTTATCGACTATTTCGGGGCAGATTGATTCTGAAGTCTCATCGGAATCCGGCGGCTCCACCCCTTCTTCTTCCATTATCAATTTTTTAAGATCTTCCAGCAATGGAACCAAAACATGTTGAGTGGTCTCAGGAGAGCTCAATCTTTCGCCAATGGCGTCCACGGATTGATAAAGAATGCTAAAGTGTTCTGTCTTAGGGTACTGTTTCTTTTTTTTCCAAACACTAAAGAGATTCTCAAGAGATTTGCAGACCTCCTCGATATCATTCTTGTCCACTGCTCTAGCAGCGCCCTTCAAACTGTGGGTTTCCCGGAAGATTCTTTCCAGGGCGCCCTTTCGTTCTCCATCATCGGAGGTTTGATCGAGCATGACCAAATCGGAAGCGATGATTTTTATATGTTCATCGGCTTCTATGTCAAAAGCCGCTAATAATCTCTTTTTAAATTCTTTTTCACCCTGACTCATGGTTAATCCATCTAAAATGAGTATTTTCCCACCAGTAGTTTTAACCGTTGCCCAACATCGCTTAATTCTCCAGCGGACACTTCCAGTTGCCTGGAGTTGTCCAGGGTTTGTTCACTGGCTTGTCTGACATCATTCATTGCTTTTGACACCTGATCCATGCCCACCAGTTGTTGTTGGCTGGATACGGAGATCTGGGTTGCAGCCTGGGCGGATTCGGTTACGTTTTTCGCTAGTTTACGAATGGATTCTCCCATCAGCATCCCCTGTTTTTCCGTGGCATCCACCACCTTTCCACCCTGTTCCGTTGTCAGAACTGTTTTACTTACAGCTTTTTGAATGTCATTCAGGATATTCCTGACATTGATAGTGGCCTCTTTGGACTGATCAGCCAGACGACGGATCTCCAGGGCTACTACATTGAATCCTTTTCCGTATTCGCCGGCTTTAACAGCTTCGATGGCAGCATTAACCGCCAGCAGGTTTGATTGTTCGGCCAGATCCGCTACTGTGTTGATGATGTCCCCTATAATCTGGCTTTGCTCACTCAGTTTTATGGTGCTCTCAGCAATAAAATCCATCTGTTGTTTAATGTCAGCCAGTCCACTGATTGATTTTTCCGTTATTTCAATCCCATCCAGTGCTGCCTGTGAAACTGCCTGTGAACTGTCAGAAACCATTTTGGCCTTTTGATGGGCGATTTCGGCTGTCTGCCTGACTTCATCCACCGTGGTGGATGTTTCGCTGACGGCAGCAGCTGATTCGACGGAACTGGAAGCCAATTGGGATACGGATTCGGAGACCTGTTTGCTGGAACTTGCCAGGATATTGACACTCTCCATGATTTCGCTGATCTGAGTTCGGAGGTTTTCCGTCATGATGACCATATTGGCATAGAGTCCCCGCTTGTCATGGACTGATCCCAGATCCAAAGATAGATTACCTTTGGCTATTTCCGACACTATTCTTGCCACCTCTGCCGGTTCTCCTCCCAACTGGCGCATTACGGTGCGTACCAGAGTGAATACGATAACAGTACCTAATACAACTGTTAACAGAATACCGAAAATAACAACATTGTTAGCCAGGTTAGCAGTATTAGCCGTCACTTTTGACCTTTCAGCCAGCAGGTTTTCTTCGATACTGATAAATTCTCCAGAATTAGCCCGGATTCCATCCATGGTTTTTTTCCCGAGGCCTGATGCCACCATAGTTGCCACATCATCCATGGAGATTGTAATTTTGTTCACCTCATTTCGGGCTTCTATTTCCGGATAAACCGCTTTCTCCAGCCACTCCTTTATCAAGGATTTCAGATCATCTATCTCCGATAAACCATTAACGAGATTTTCACTACTAGTAACAAAGTTTTTATATGTTTCCAGGTTTTTATTCAACGAAGTATGCCCCTGGTGAAAAATCTCAAGTGATTCTTCCAAACCGTTCAGCAGAAATCCCCTCTTACCCGTTTCCATATTTACCAGATCTATTATCAGTGCTTGGACACGGTTTTGCCCCATTTGATTTTTATTTCTTTGGTGTTTTTTATCCATTGTTGATAAGACATCACGGATTTTATCGAAGATCCGTTTCCCATAAACCCTTGATTGTATCTCCTTGAAATTCGCCTGGACTTCGGCACCTTCGTTTACCTTTCTTTTTGCTGCTATCTGAACTGTGGCTATCATTTCGATCCATTTTTCAGCCTGCTTTTCTATCTCCTCCAGCAGTCTTACCTGTGATGGATTATCACTAACCATGATTTTAGTAGCCGCCATCACTTTGGTAAAATCTTCCCGACCTTTGTTATAAGGGTCAAGAAACGTCTCGTTGCTTCCAACCAGAAACCCACGCAAGCCGGTTTCCATGTTTATCATTTCTTCCACCAGCCTGTTTCCGTTTCCAATCACTTTATAGGTATGTGTGACTAGTCTGGAGTCTTCAATCAAAGACTCTATGCTTTGATACACAACTATTCCAATCACAATCACCAGAATCAAAATAATGCTGTTACCTAATATCAGTTGAGTTCTGAACTTAATATTGTCTAACATTTTACCTCCTTGAATAATATGGACGCCAACTATAATGACGTTATATCGATATCTGCGTAACCTTTTTTAAACCTCTTGATTCACGCCGATTTTTTCATCCAGCAAAATTTTTACAATATCAAGAATCACCAGACGATCCCTGGTGAATCCCCTCAAGTACTCTGCCTGAATCCCGCTCAAGGTCTGCAAGGGTGGCTGAATATCAGCGATCGGAATAGAGTGTAAGCCGATGATGGCGTCTGTCAATATTCCAAATTCCATCACTTTGTTGTGAACGATAATGACCTGATTAAGATTGGTAATCCCTTTGTCCGGCAGATCAAAAAAACTCTTAAGGTCCATCACCGAGAATATCTGCCCCCTGACGTTGATTATTCCCAATATGTAAGGCGGCAGAAACGGTAATGGTAGTAGTTCGCGTAAGTGAAAAATTTCATGTATATACATGGCTTCAATACCGTAACGTTGATGTGCCAACTGAAATTCGACGATTTCAAGACAGATTCCTTCGAGTTGCTCATCCACCCTTGTAGCCGCAAGTTCTCTGGCACGTTCTCTTAGTATTTCCCTTTTTTTTTCGGGTGTAAGATTCGTCCTGTTCTCTCTTTCTTCAACCATGTAGACCTCACCGGTTGGAATTTGACACATCCTGGAATTTGGTGTCGAAGTAAGGATTCATAATCGTTTCAATACGCACATTTTGCCAAAAGCATGGATTACGGTAGGGCGGGGTTACATCCTCGCCAGAACTAACTCAAAGGCGGCTATGTAAGGCCGCCCTACCCGTTTGAAAAACTGAATTTTGTATCGAAAACATCCTTATTTAAGCGCTTATGGGGTTATATCCCCGCCTGTAATTCCTTCAAGGTGGCCATATAAAGCCGCCCTACCGTTCAGGAAATACGTAATTTACTCCAAAAAATACTTATATGAACGCCCTTATGAATCAGGTCTGGTTAAAATACTGATATATTTTTTTAGATTTCCTGCTGTCATCCCTTCGGAATTCGGAACCGGATTTTCATCTGCCGATTTCGATAGCAAAGAAAGCGCCTGGTTAAAATACCGGTTTGACTCTTCGATACGGGCTTGACTGCGGTTGAGGTTTCCCAGTAAAACACAGGCCAGAATAAAACCTGAATCAAGATAAAGTACCTTCTTTAGATCTCTCATCGCCTCATGGATATTGTTTGATTCTTGATAAACGTTGGCCCTTAGAAAATATAAATCGGGATTCAGTTTGTCGTCGGTAATACACTTGTTACATAACCTTAATGCCTCTTCAAATCTGGCTAGGTTGGTATAGATTTTTATTAACCACTGAATTGCCAGAAAATCGTTTGGATTCTTCTCATGAAAAACCAATACCTTTTCCAGGGCTGACAGATAATGGCCTTTTGCGTATAAAACTCGGATTTTCTCCAGCCCCGATTCAACCGTAATCTCCGGATCAATTTTGCTCCCGATCTCAGTTAGTGCTGACTCTGAAGGGGAAGACATCTGAGCTATTGGAGAAGCTGGCGCCATGTAGGCGGCTTTATTGCCTTTTCTGTAAAACACGGCATTTGAGATTGTTTCGGCTTGGTATTGTTTGAACAACATCTGTGAAGTCTCTGCCGGACTGACAATCAGACAGCCGTCTTCTGCCAGATAACCGTAAAGAGAATCTATAACCTGTTTTACTCGGACCGGATCGAAATACATGAGAACATTACGGCAAAAGATGATATCCGACCCCTGAATTTTACTTGTTAGATGATAATCGATTGGATTCACAAGGTTGAGAATACCGAAATTCACCATTTTTTGAATGCTGGGCAAAAGCTGAAACCGGTTGTTTTCTGCAGGCTCAAAGTATGTCTCTAATAGCGGCGAAGGCATGTTTCTAAATGACCAATTTCCGTAACATGCTGATTCGGCTTTCTGCAAAGATTGGGAATTGATATCGGTGCCCAGGATTGAGATTCGCCAACGCTTCAAATCGGGAATCAACCGATCCAATAAAATGGCCACCGAATAAGGTTCTTCTCCCGAAGCACAACCGGCACACCAGATCTTCAGTTTCGGGTTGGTTTGTCGTCGCTGATCTATTAACTCCGGTAACACATGATACTCCAATGCATTAAACACATGACGATCCCTGAAAAAATAGGTTTCTCCCGTGGTTAGATAAAGGATCAGAATGTTTATCAACTTTGCCTGGTCAGGGGAGGACAGTATCCAACGAATACAAGTTTCAGCTTTCTGATGTCCAAATTCCGCTGCGGCAGAGGTCATTATTTTTTCCAGGTTTTTAAGCTTGTCCCTGGGATAGAATAGACCGGTTTTTTCCGCGATAAAATCGCTGAATCTTGTGAGCAGATGGTTTGATAGAGTAGGAGTCATGGCTTCAATAAGGTTTTTCCAGGGGTTTCAAGAGTTTTCTCCAGCATTTTTTCTACTTGAAATGAAAGCAATTGCTCCGGGTTACAGACATAGATCATTCCTTCGTCACAGGCAATCGCACCTTCAATATAGTTCATATCCGATAATATGCTGCTTGCCCGAACAATGTCCTGCACAGGCGGATCAGTGATACTGCATACTATATCGACCCAAAGAGCAAAAGTGCGTCCGGGCGTATTCGTTATAATCAATTGGTCTATGGGATCCATTTCTCTGGCTGGTAAACCAAATAGTGAACGAGTATTAATTACCGGTATAATTCGTCCATAATAGTTGATTAATCCCAGAATCGCTTTTTGTGCCTCCAGCAAAGGTGTAACCTCAACCGCCCTTATTACTCTTTCAACCATTGAGACCTTAAGAGCAAATAGTCGGGTCTCTATTTTAAAAACAAGAAGTGAATTTAATGAATTTTCCAATTTCTACGCTCTCCATATCCATTTTTTGATATCATAGATTATTGAGAAAACAGTGCCGTGCCTATCAAATCTGGGCCAAATTTTTGTCAGTCACCGGAATCATAAACGTAAAATCACTGCCTTTCTCTTTCTCGCTATTTACCCAGATTTTCCCGCCGTTTTTTTCAATGAAATCCTTGCACATGATCAGACCCAGACCGGTTCCCTTTTCATTATGAACACCGTCAGTTGTGTGATGGAGATCCAACCTGAACAGTTTTTTTGTATCAACCTCATCAATGCCTACTCCGGTATCGGAAACCGTTACTTCTTGATGTTCTTGATGTTCTTTTGAGGTGATCCGGACACTCCCTCCTTCCGGGGTGAATTTTAGGGCATTAGATAGTAAATTACGGATGACGGTGGAGATCATGTTTGGATCGCCAAAGGCAATGGTTCCGGTTTTAATCTCCGATTGTAATTCAATCTTCAGGTTGTCTGCATTATGTTTCAGCAGAAGAATATTTTGTTGTGCAATACATCCCAGGTCGATTTTCATCGGATTAAATTCTATTTTATTGGTCTGGATTCTACTCCATTCCAGCAGGTTTTCCACCAGTTGATAGAGATGTTCAGATGTTTCCAGAATACTGCCTACAAGTTTTTTTCGTTTTTCGTCAGAATATAAGTTATATTTGTCCAAAAGCAGCTTGGGATAAGATAACAGGGCATGAAATGGCCCTCTTAAGTCATGTGCAATAATGGAGAGAAATTTATCCTTGGTGGCATTGGCCAGTTTAAGTTCCTCTTGCACATCCTTCAGTTTCAAGTGACTTCTTACCCTGGCCAACAGTTCAAGACCGTCAAAGGGTTTGCAGATATAATCAACGGCTCCGACGGTAAATCCTCTCAGAGTGCTTTCATTTTCGTTCCTGGAGGTTAAAAAAATTATTGGAATCTCACAGGTTTCAGGGTAGTTTTGCAGAGCTTGGCAGACTTCATAACCGTCCATTCCCGGCATCATGATGTCCAGCAGGATCAAATCGGGTTTCAGCAACTTGGCTCGTTCAATTGCAGTCGGTCCGTCTTTGGCAAATGACATACTGTGATTATCTTTTTCCAGTAGACTGGCAACAACTTGGATATTCTTGGCATTGTCATCCACAATCAGAATATTGTGTTTTTTGCTCCTTTCCATCATCCTTCCCCTGAATAGTAATCAATTATGATTGTCTTTGTTCTTTTTACCGATTCGTTTGTTTTTTCCAGGGTTGGTTATTCAATTCTCTCCTTATGATTTTTTATCCCTTTTGGTGGAACCTGTTGAATACTCTTCGTTATCTTTAAAACTTGAGAGTATGGGTTTCTCTGTAATGCCGTATCCCCAGTCAAGCTGAGGACATGCCCGATCCGGCATCCCGTGTTTTGAAATAATGATGGATTCCATGTCAAGCATGGAAGGACAACAACCCCGCTTTGGATGTTTTGTATATATTTATCCGGAATTATCAGCCAGGTACCAACTACTCTGAATCAATTTTTCAGCTCGCCATCTCTACCGGAACCTGTTGTCCGGCTTGCTGGACAATTTCAAGTTCGTCCATGGAGAAGATTTTTTCAATATCCAGGATGATAATAAATTGATCATCCTTTTTGCCCATTCCCTTTATATAATCTGTATTCAGCTGAGTACCAATACTGGGTGGAGGTTCTATATGCTCGGAATCAAGATTCATGACCTCACTCACTGAATCGACCATGGCACCAATCATGGTGACTTCATTATCTATTTCGATCTCGGTAATAATGGTGACTGTATTGACCGTCTTTTCGACTTCACCCATACCAAACTTTACACGCATATCAATCACCGGTACCACACTGCCACGAAGGTTTATCACCCCTTTTAATATATCCGGGGTTTGCGGTATCTTGGTTATGGTGCCGTATTCCAATACTTCACGGACTTTTGAGATGTCAAAGGCAAATACCTCACCGTCCAGTCTGAAAGTTAGAAACTGCATAGTTTCAAGTGCCACTTTTTCTTCCATTTTATATCCCATAGCAATATTAGTTTTTAAGAATTTGACAGTTGAAAGTTCTCTTCTACTTTACTGAAGTTATAAATTATATTGAACAGAGATTGTGTCATTCCGGCCTTGAGCCGGAACCAATAATGATTACAGTATCATAGAATCCATGGATGCCGGGTCAAGCCCGGCATGACAACGAGAACTTTAGACTTACACGTTAAGAATAAATCAGGCGGTTAATACTGCAAAGACTCAAGTCTCTTTAACATACCATTTAAAAATATATCCGTTTTACAGGTTAACCCCCTTGTTGATATTGAATTCAATAGTGCAACATTAATTCTAAATCTCCATGGAAAAGGACCAGTTCTCAATATCGTTCAAAAGCACTATCGTCCGCTATATCATCTCTCAAATCCAGGGCGACTCCCGGCAATTTCCTGACAGCCTCCATATGGTTGTTTTTTATAACAGGCTGTTGAGTTTTCTGTGGAATCTTTGGTTTTGGTGTTTCGTGAGAGAATTGCTGAGCAGCATGAACCTTGACAGCATGATGCATGCTGGCCGGTTTTCTAGCAGACAATGATCTGCTCTGTCCGTTTAATTTAAAGAAACCGATAGTATCCTGAAGTTGTTGAGCCTGGGAGGACAATTCTTCCGAGGTGGAGGCCATCTCTTCGGTGGCGGCAGCATTTTGCTGGATAACCTGATCAAGCTGAAGAAGAGCTTTGTTAATCTGTTCCGCTCCGGAGTTTTGTTCGTTGCTGGAAGCACTAATCTCCTGCACCAGTTCGGATGTTTTCTGGATATCCGGTACCAGTTTATTTAACATATCGCCTGCTTTTTCTGCCACATCAACACTGGAAGCGGAGAGTTCCGAGATTTCTCCGGCAGCATTCTGGCTTCGCTCAGCCAGTTTGCGTACTTCAGCCGCCACCACTGCAAACCCCTTGCCGTGCTCTCCGGCGCGGGCTGCTTCAATGGCCGCATTTAACGCCAGGAGATTTGTCTGACGGGCGATCTCCTCAATGATGGAGATCTTACTGGCGATCTCTTTCATGGCGATCACCGATTTGGATACTGCCTGCCCGCTTACTTCGGCATCTTTGGACGCTTTCTGAGAGATTTGCTCGGTTTGATTGGAATTATCGGCATTCTGTTGAATATTGGAACTCATCTGTTCCATGGACGCAGTAGTTTCTTCAACAGAAGCTGCCTGTTCAGTAGCCCCCTGAGAAAGCTGCTGAGCCGTTGAACTGAGCTGTTCACTGCCGGAAGCTACGTTGCCTGCAGCGGACAGTACCTCCCCGACAACCTCTTTTAATTTGTCAACAGTGTTTTTGATCTCCTTATAGACACCCCTGATATTGGTTTCATCAAATTGGATATCCAAATCTCCCTGTCCGAGCTTCTGAGCCACTTTGCTGATTTCCTGCGGATCTTTGCCCAGTTGTGCCAGTACTCCCCTGATGATGAACAACGCCAGAACAAAACCGATAATGATGGCAATCGCTGCCAGAACTGTGACCATCAAAATCCCCTGATCATTGTCTGCCTGAACCTTGGGGCCCAGAATATCCTGTTCCTGCTTGACTGAAAGCTTGGTATCTTCCACCGCTTTGGCGATCTCTGGCCCTAGTCTGTCCAGGGTACCTGAAGTTATCTGGTTGCGATCAAAAATTACTTTAACCAGCTTGGTAAAGTTTTCCGTGTAAATATTCTTTGCTTCGACAACCTCTGACAACCATTTTTGACGCTGGGGATTCTGCAGTTCCTTGTCGAGTATATCCAGGTTGTTCTGCATTTTACCGAACTCCACATTTACCCGATCGACATGACTTTGTTCATTTTCGTCAAGAAACTTTGCCACGTAGATGCGCCCCAACAGCAAATGCTTCATGGAAAGGGCGGAATAAAAAGAGGCTGACATGTCATTATCTTTTTCAGCCGATTCCAGAATGGATGTCAGGGTGTTTTCCATTAGCTCCCCCTTTATATTTAGAATATCATTAACCAGCGAGTTGCGGACTTTACCGGCTTCTACAACTTTTTCAAACCCTTTTTCATAATCCGTCAGAGCGGTGGTAGCCTGATCCACCAACCGGGCTCTTTCGGTGTTCTGGATCTCCTTATGGGCTTCTTCGAGAAATCCATCGGTTATTTTTACATAATCATTATATTGCTCCTTATCTTGATCACTGCCAGTGATAATAAAATCCTTGACATTCATACGGACCATCAGCATGTTGGCCTGAACACTGCCCATCAAGTTCGTATCCCTGGCCAATCCCCGGTAGGTTTTAAAATTTGTTGAGGCGTTATCGATCGTAATGTACGAGATAACACTCACCAAGGCCAACAGAATTAGAATAAAGGAAAATCCAAAACCCAGCTTTTTGGCCAATGACATATCTTTAAACATTTCACCCTCCTGAAAAGGTTCAAACGGTATTAACTGATTTACAGTCACTGTTTTTCTTAAAAAATCAGCGATCGTAACAGCTCCCTTATGGCAAGTACGATTCAATGAAAGCACATTGCCTGAAAAAATAACCTATCTCCCTGCCTATCCTGAAATAGGTTAAAAAATGGTGTTTTATAATATTTCCAGTGAGCATTGAATTTATATCTGTCTGGCTGTCTCCTTCTCATTTCTGCTGATAACAGGTTTTTTCTCCATTTTTTTACTGACATTTGAATGAACACGGCTATGGGTGTTTATAAAGTTTTCCCCGGAATATTTGGCAAAAAGAACCGTTTTTATTTTGTCAATAAACTCAACCATATCAATTGGTTTGGCGATGAAATCGGTGGCCCCGGCCTTAAGCCCTTTTGCCTTGAGCTCCGGAGTAATCAGATTTCCAGTGAAGAGCAGGATGGGAGTATCTTCCAATGATTTTACCGCCTTCAACCGTTTGCATAATTCAATACCGTTACTCCCCGGCATTTGAAAATCCAACAGAATGGCATCCGGCTGATGAGCGTTTGCCATTTTAAATCCTTCCCCGGGATCAGTCGTTAACAACACTCGATGATATCGCAGGTTATGTTTAATTAACTGTTGAAACACCAACAGGTTTTCCAGAATGTCATCCACCACCAGGATTGTCGGAAAAACGGTCTGTTTTTTTTGTTTATCGGTTGTGACCATCAGTTTGTCTCCATTGGGGATGAATAGATCCGGTTTTTCACCCGATCAACTGCAATAGCCGTCTTTTTCCGGTGTGTTTGGTTGTTTGTCGGATAGCCTGATAAGTCTTTATAGAGATTTCTCAACTGGTCAATTGCTCAAATCGTGCCCGAATAAACTTGTCATAAAAATCAGTTCATAAAGCGTTCAAGCAGGAGTGGAGGAAATTCAAGAGAAGAGGATCTGATTGGAAATGGGTGACATCCAATCAATTGGCGAAAAAGGTGATAAAAAATGGAAAAGTCTTAAAGGTGAACCACTTTTGATCAAAGTTTTATATCCTGTATTTCTTAAGTTTTCTATACAAAGTGGTCAAAGAAATTCCCAGTAAACCAGAAACCTTTTTTTTATCGTAAGACGCTTGTTTCAGGGCATTAAGGATAGTGTTTTTTTCATTTTTTATCAGTGAATCATTGACTTTTGGAGAGGTTGATTCCGGTTTTAATTTCTTTGGCAGATGTTCATGGGTTAAAATATGGCCCTTACTGACGGCAAAGGCATATTCGATAACATGAAAGAGTTCACGGATATTCCCTGGCCAGGAATAAGACAGTAGACGCAGGATAACCTCGGAAGATACATCCCTGACCTCACGGTTTTCCGAATGATTAAGCTCCTTTAAAAAATAGGAAACCAGAGCGGGGATATCCATTAACCGGTCTCGTAGCGGTGGCAGGTTGACGGAAATAACATCAAGGCGATAAAAAAGGTCTTCCCGGAATCGTTTCTGGTGGAGAAGCTCCTTCAGGTTCTGATTGGTGGCGGCAATAACCCGCACGTCAACCTGGATGGATTTTGTGCCGCCGACCCTTTCAAATTTTTGCTCCTGCAGCACCCGCAGAAGTTTTACCTGCATTTCAAGAGATATTTCGCCAATCTCATCCAGTAATAAAGTTCCCTTATCTGCCAGCTCAAATCGGCCCACTTTCCCTTTCACAGCACCGGTAAAGGCTCCACGTTCATGACCGAATAATTCACTTTCCAGAAGATTGACCGGGATGGTAGCACAATTAATGACGTGAAAGAGATTCTGAGAGCGACGGCTGCGATCATGAATCTCTCGTGCCACCAGTTCCTTGCCGGTTCCGGTCTCTCCTTCAATCAATACGGTGGTGTTGCTGTTTGCGATGGTGTCTATGAACTGAAAGATTTCGATCATCCTGCTGTCATTGCTAACCATCCGGCCGAATCTCATTGCTCCCGTCTGCTCACTGATCACTCGCTCCTCTTCTCTTTTATCCCTGAAAAGCAGCAACCAACCCTCTTTTGATTCTTTTCCGTTTAAGGGTTTGATGGTCAAATAAACGGGAATAGTTGCCCCGGTTGACAAGTGAAACAGGGTCTGAATTTCTGAAATTTCTTTGGAATGCTCGGGAAGATGCATCAGGATGCCGGACGGTCCGGCCACAAGCTTTCCCAGAATTGAAACCGCCGGTTTCCTGAGAGCTTTGTCCTCTGTCACATCCAGGATCCGGCAGGCTTTATTAGATAGCATCTCTATTCTGAGGTTGGAATCGAGGGTTATCACTCCTTCGGACATGCTGTCATAAGTTTTTTTTAAAAGAAGATTGGTTTTCTCTTTCTCCTTTTTTTCCTGTTTAAGTTTTTCTGAAAACTGTATTAAAGCCAGATTGCTCTTTACCAGACCCAGAATTTCATGAATATTCACCGGTTTTCTCATGAAGGAGTGAACCCCCAATTGATAACAGATCTGCACTTCTTTATCGGTTCCATAGCCGGTCAAAACGATAATCAGGTATCTCATATCGTCAGTGGACTGCAACTGCTTGAGAAAATCGATCCCTCCCATTTTCGGCATCTTCAAGTCGAGAATAATGATCCGGGGTTGGAAGGAATTCATTAAACTCAATCCCTGCTCACCGTCTTCAGCCATCCTGGTTTCATACCCTTCACTGCTCAGGAGTACATGGAGCATCTGTCGGATATTTTCTTCATCATCAATAATCAGTATTTTTTCCATCTGGAATCGATTTTAATAGTCTTTAGTATTCCATTTTTGACTGAGAAGGTTTCTTCTGGTCCAACACCTCTCTCATGGAGCCCACCAGTTTTGTAATATCCAAAGGTTTCAAAAGATATTTTTCGATTCCTATGTTAATGGCTTGCTCTTCCGAAATAATCTCACTGTAACCGGTGATAAGAATGATAGGGATATCAGGACGGACAGTTAAGAGATGCTCCGCCAATTCGGCACCTGTCATTTTGGGCATGGTTTGGTCTGTGATAACGAGATCATATTCATGGGGGCAGGAGCGAAATGCCTTCAAGGCGTCCGTACTGGCATCGAATCCTGAGACTTTGTACCCGAGTTCCTTTAATATTTCACGTTCCATCACCATAACCGAGTGCTCATCGTCAACAACAAGAATTCGTTCCTGACCGCTCAATTGCTCCTTTGAAATCTGATCTATTTTTGATGTTAGAATAATGTCGGTTCTGGGCAGGAATACTTTGAAAGTTGATCCCTTGCCAGGTTTGCTTGATACGGAGATAATCCCCTGATGTTCATCGACAATCTTCTTTACGATGGAGAGTCCCAGCCCTGTTCCTTCATGACCGCTTTTGGTTGTAAATAAAGGATCGAAGATCTTATTCATCGTCTTCTTATCCATTCCATGGCCGGTATCACTGACTGTCAATTCCAGATAAGCGCCAGGATTGAGGTCAGGGAATACAGCCCGGTTTTCCGCATCCACTTTGATTTCTCCCAATGACACTGTCAATGTGCCTCCTGAATTCCGCATAGCATGATAGGCATTGGTGCAGAGATTCATTACCACCTGATATATTTTGATGAAGTCGGTTAAGATAGATCCGCAATGGTTATCGACCTCCTGCTTGATCTCGATAGTTGTTGGCAGACTGGATCTGAGCAGTTTCAGGGTTTCCTTGATAATCGGTTGAATGGCGATCGGTTTATATTCACTGATAGTACCTCTGCTATAAGTCAGTATCTGCTTTACCAGGGCCGAAGCTCGATGAGTGGTTTCCTCGACGGGTTCCAGGAGTTTTATAACCTCTTCATTTCCCTCCAGCTTTTTTATTGCCAGTTGTGTATATCCCAGTATCTGAAACAGGAGGTTGTTAAAATCGTGGGCAATACCGCCGGCCAAGGTGCCTAATGATTCCATTTTCTGTGCCTGGAACAGTTGCTGTTCCAATTCCAGACGTTTTTTTTCGATCTGCTTTTTTTCCGAAATGTCACGCCAGCTTGATCGACTAAACAGGATATTTCCCTGGTCATCACGGACCGCGGAAACATTAAGGCTGACGTCTATCTCACTTCCGTCTTTCCGCTTTATTTTGAGTTCAATTCCCTCAATTTTACCGGTTCTGACAAAAGTTGGAAAAACATGGTTCCTGGCGTAGGCGGAACTTTCAGGGGTATACATATCAAATATTGATCGACCGATTATCTCCTCTTTCCTGTAACCGGTTGAATCAGCCAGTGTCTGGTTACATTCGATGATACAAGCCGTTTTTACATCAACGGAAGCATACATATCGGGTGCATTATCATAAAGATCCAGATATTTCCTCTCCGATTCTTTTTTCTCATTAAGGGATGATTTTATTTTTTCTTCCGCTGATTTTTGTTCGGTAATATCATTCGCAATAATTTGCACGCCGATGGTCTTTTTTTCTGCATTGGTGACCCTGTTGTAGGTCGCTAAAAACCATTTCTTTCCGGATGGTAATTGCACATAATCTTCATATGTTGATTCTATGTCAGAATAAACCGTTTTTTTGATTCTTTCATGATAAAGCGACGCATTTTTGGCATCGAACAGATCAAACAGAGTCTTCCCTGTAAAATCCTCCGGATTTCCGTTAAGCTCATGGGCAGCCGTTCTGTTAAAAGAGATGATCCTACCCTCGGTATCGTAATAACCGATTCCCACGCCTGCATTTTCAAACAGTAAACGGTGTCTCTCCTCACTTTCCTTCAATGCTTCCTCTGACTGCTTGCGCTCGGTGACATTCTTATCCAAACCTCGGTACCCGATGAGGTTGCCTTTATTATCTAATATTGGTGAGGCATTGGTCTGAAGACAGATCTTTTTCCCGGTTTTGGTCAGATTCCAGTTTTCCAGATCAACAATCGGCTTTTTTTGAGCGGCGATCTCCTGGAAGGCTTTAAAAACACGATCCGCCTCATCAGGTGGCATCAGATCAAAAGGAGTTTTTCCTAAAATTTCCCCAGGTCTGTATCCGAGAAGATCCTCAATTTTAGTGGACGCATAAGTATATCTGGAATTATGATCTACCTCCCACACCCAATCTGACGAGCACAATACGAGGTCATGATATTTTTGTTGAGACTGTTTTAATTTTTCTTCCGCCATGCGACGTTTTGTATCAACCGTTGAGGCATACAACGCCAATTTCAGGGTAACCCTCAAATCTCTTTCCCGTATAGGCTTCAGGAGTAGTCCCAACGGCATGGCCAGTTTTGCTCTTTCCAGCTTATCATCATCCATATAGGCGGTTAAAAAAACAATGGGGATATCAAATCGTAACCGGATTATCTCCGCTGTTTCAATGCCGTCTAATATGCCTTTTAGTTTAATATCCATGAGAATGAGATCAGGACGATACGAATCTGCTTTCCCGATCGCCTCCTCGCCTATATCAGTGGTTGCAACAACCTCATGTCCCATATTATTTAGAATGGCTTTAAGCTCCATGCATACAATTGCCTCATCCTCGACAATTATTATTCTTGCCATAAAGTGAACTCTGAAGGGTTATGTTCGTTTTAATCGAATCAAAAATCACTTGATCCTGGGGTAGAATACTACAACCTGGGCTACAAGCGGGTTAACGATCAATAGTCAATTAAGGATGCCAACCATAGGAATATGATAAAACATTTCCTAAATCAAACGAGTCACCATAAATTTTATCCTGCCATCAAAATATATTCAAGTTAAAAGAATCTTTAAGCCAAATCGAAAAAAGCTTTGTAATGCTTAACAAATACCTTGTTAACATTCAGGAGTCGTTTTTCTTGAGGAACTTGGCTGTATAAGCCATTGGATTATTTGACTTAAACATATCGAAAATAGGTAAGATAAACTGGAATCGGCAGAGCAAAGTTGTTTTATAAGAGAATAGTATTATCAGTAGATTGACACTGAAACTGAGAGGAGCCTTATCAGAATGTAGAGCTTTATTTTTCTGAACTGTTATTTGTCCGGTTATTAAAGACAATGAGCGCGTTTACAAATAGTTTTTTAATAAATAATACTTTTTCACGATCTATCAGTTTTTGGAATTCGGAGTAGTGCGAATGGTCTAATGCCAGTTTTGGCGGGGAGTGGAAGTGTTTGTAGGTATTTCTTTGAAACATGGAGATCAAGTCAATTATGGGGATGTTTTCATCCGGGTATTCTACAATCCATGATAACCTGGATATTAATTCAAATCTTACCCTGTCGGCCATCAAAAGATGCACATCCATCATTTCCAGTTCATCCTGTTTACTGATGGATTGCTTTCTTTTTTGTAGTTGAGGGTGTTTTACACAATGGATGATTTCATAAAACGCATTTGTGCTTTTTTCCCCGGGAGATGCAAGATACAACAGGGTTTTGTCAGACAGATCCTTCAAGGTGGTAGACTCATCATAACTTTCTCTGAAGCGTTGATTCCAAGGAGTAAAGCAGACCTTTCCCAGGCGTTTTTTCTTATAGTGATTCAAATCGATGACTTTGGCCATTGAGGAATACAGTAATAAAGTTGTTTGGATTAATATTCTTTATCTTGAAATTACAGCTACTTTTCCCTTTGCCAATTTAACCAGATCACGCGGAGTCATCTCTATTTGCAGCCCCCGTTTCCCGGCACTGAAGTAAATGGTTTCAAAGTTTTGGATGGAGCAATCAAGAATGACAGACAGATTCTTTTTTTGCCCCAATGGGCTGATTCCACCAACGACGTAACCTGTTGCTTTTTCTGCATTGGCAGGAGTTGTCATTTGAACCTTCTTAGCACCTGTTTCCTGTGCAAACAGCTTGAGATCCAACTGTTTATTGACCGGAACAAAGGCTACCGCAAGCTTGGTGGGATCATTATTCAACTCGGTTACCAGGGTTTTAAAAATCCGATCTGAAGGGATGTTCAGTGCCAGGGCTGCCTCTTCACCATAGGATTCTTCTGAACAACCTGGTGTGTACCGATGAAGGGTGAATTTTATTTTGTTCTTTTTAATAAGATCGATGGCAGGGGTCATGCGTTTTCCCTGAAAATCCTTATGTTAATCAATCCAATGTATTGTATTCCCACCTGACGTAATAATGGATTGTATATCCTTCCTTGTCTTTCAATAATTTTGAATTACATTTTACATCCGGTCAACCCACGTTTTATGTGGGAAGTTAAGTGAAAGCATTGGATACAGTTTCTGCTGCTCTCACTGTCAATCTCCACAATTAAACCATCGCTGCTGGAATGTAAATCTGCCTCAGATCAGTCTTTAAAGACTACACACTCATCAACGGGAGCTCGACCCACGCGAGTATTATTAGCAGGGACAGAAACGTCTTCATAACCAAAGGCGATACCGAATAAAACACCTAGATTGTCACCAAAACCGAAGACCTCCCTGGAAACCTGGGGGTGGTTTCTCATGGCGCCCATTGGGCAAGAGCTGATTCCTAGTGATGTGAAAGCCAGCATTAAGGTTTGAGCATATAGACCTATATCCACGGCTATGGTTGCAGGGAATTCTTTTTCCATACAGATAAAAGCCATATGTGGAGCGTCAAAAAATTCAAAGTTTTTCAGTAATGCTTTCAAGCGTCCCTCATGATCATCCCTGGCAATTCCCATTTCCTTATAGAGTGTGACAGCACAGTCTACCTGCCGTTTGCGATAAACACCATCGAATTTTCCGGGATAATCAAAATCGGGACTACCGATATCGCCTGAGGTAACAAGCTCAATTAAACGATTGCGAATTGCATCTCGCGTTGCACCGGATGCGACAAAGACCCTCCAGGGCTGTATATTGCTGTTTGAAGGTGAAAGCTGAGCCAGTTCAAAAGCTTTTTGAATGGTCTCTCGGGGGACAGGTTTATCTAAAAAGCCGCGAACGGTTCTTCTTGCTTTTAGAGTTTCCTCAAACGTCATGTTTATTTTGCCAGAATCAGTCATATCAAATAAGTAAGAATTATTAATCGATTAAAAACCAATACCGCCAGATCGTCGGTATTATAAACAGAAACATGTTATCTTGTTTGCATTATAGTTACCTGTATGGTTATCGACCAGCCCAAAAATTCCTGGAGAATAGTTTCAAGTGTGCGATTTGGTAAACACTTTTTTCCGGTTGACCTCAGGAGAACGATAACCTACCATAAAAACAGGGAATTAATTTTAAGACACCAGGAACTCTTGAGGTTATCTGTGTTTTTTATGAATATAATGATCAATGTTTTCATTCAGTGATAACAGATATTTCTGAATGGAGATCATTTGACTTAATCGATTAATTCAGCCCCAAGGGGGAGCTTATCATGAAAAAACTGAGTCTGATGAGTTTGATCATCTGCTTTGTCATTTCATCAGGAAATGCACAAACGATAGATGACCTTCTGTTGATGTCAGAAGAATTCCCTCCCTATAATTATACCGAAAAAGGAAATCTGAAGGGGACATCTATCGATTTGGTTGTTTTAATGTTGGAAAAACTTCATTCCAAACAAACCCGTGATGATATTCATATGCTCCCCTGGGCCAGATCCTATAGAATACTTGTAAATACGAAAAACACTGCTCTTTTTGCCGTAACCAGAACGGCAAAAAGGGAAAAACAGTTTAAGTGGGTTGGCCCTATTTCCAACGCAAGAAATGTACTGATTGCCAGAAAAGATGCGGCGTTGAAGATAAGAACCGCTGAAGATATTCAACACTATCAGGTTGGCGCTGTGCGAGATGATGCCGGACAACAACTGTTAATCTCCAAGGTCAACCTTAATAAAGATGATATTGTAATAGCCCATAGTGCCACAATGTGTGTTTTAATGCTCAGTAAAAAAAGAATTGACCTGTTTGCATATGATGAAAATGTCACAAAATGGCTGATAAAAAAAGAAAACCTGAACCTTGAAGATTATGAAACCGTCTATGTGCTGGAGGAGGGATTGCACTACATTGCGCTTCATATCGACACACCGGATACATTAATAACAAGAATGCAATCCGTGTTAGATGAGATTAAAGAAAGTGGTGAACATGACAGCATTTTAGACAGGTATTTAAAATAAAATTATCAAAGGCCGTTTAAAGACTTTTCTCATACTTTTAAAACCTATCGGGCGACCATTGATTATTCCTTTCTCAAACGAACGGGCATCATTTAAACCAACTGACTGATGATCGAGATATTTTTAAAACCAATTGATTACGCAAAAGAGCATCCTCTCGTTTTTCGCCTTCTTTTTTATATCCTGTTATTCAGTTCCGTGGTTACATTGCTTGCAACAGCACTCCAACTGTATTTGGACTACCAAAAAGATGTTGCACTGATTGAAAGGGAGCTAAAACAGATTGAAGAGAGTTATATGCAAAGTGTTGCTCTCAGCGTGTGGAAAGTAGACCGGGATCAAACCCAGACATTATTGGATGGCATTGCCAAGCTGCCCGGGATAGAATACCTGGAAATCAAGTCAGAGGATGAACTGATCGCAAAGTCCGGAACACCCCCAACAAGATTGATTATCACCCGGGCATTTCCGCTGGTCGCTGTTTTGAAGAAGGAAGAAATAAGAGGATTTGGCACATTAAATGTCATTGCCTCCAAGGAGGAAGCTTTCCAGCGTTTGACCCAAAGGGTTGTTATCATTCTGAGCAGTCAAGCCTTTAAAACATTCCTGGTTTCTCTTTTTATTCTTCTTGTGTTGCACTCTCTTGTCATGCGTCATTTGGCGACGATGGCGAACTTTACAAAACAATTGGATCTCGCCAATCTTGAAGATGACCTGGTTTTGAATCGGGACCACAGACAATCAAAAACCAGAACGGACGAATTGGACAGGGTGGTTACAGCGATCAATGAAATGCGTTCCAGGCTTCTTCAGGACATTTTAATCCAAAAACAATCAGAGGAAGCCTTACGCGCCAGTGAACAGAAGTTTCGGGCCATTTTCAATCAAACCTTTCAGTTTATCGGGCTGCTTTCTTGTGAAGGACTTTTACTTGAAGTAAATGAAACGGCCTTGCACTTTGCCGGGATCACTGAATCTTCTGTTTTAAACAAACCATTCTGGGAAACTCCCTGGTGGGCTCATTCAACAGAAGTGAAAAAACGCATCGAAAATGCTGTCCTAACCGCTGCTGCCGGTGAATTTATACGATTCGAAACCAGTTCCCAAAGAAGTGACGGGACTCTTTTAGATGTCGATTTTTCGTTAAAGCCCATAAAAGATGAAAGTGGGGAGGTTATCCTTCTTATCCCGGAAGGCAGGGATATCAGCGAACGCAAAGAGACCGAACGTGAATTGCAGCACTTGAGGAACCTCCTTAAAAACATTATCAATTCAATGCCATCGATATTGGTAGGTGTTGACCGTGATAACCAGGTAATTCAATGGAATGTAGAAGCAGAAAAGGCAACCGGGATCAAAGCAATTGATGCCCATAAGCAAGTGTTGACCAAAGTCTTCCCCCAACTGGCAAAAGAAACGGAAAGGATCACCCAGGCCATAAACGATCGCATGATTCAAAAGAATCAAAAAGTTGCGATGGTTTTTAATAATGAGACAACGTTCTCGGACATCACCATCTATCCCTTGATTTCGAATGGGGTGGAGGGGGCTGTGATTCGTATTGATGACATTACTACGCGCGTCCGCATAGAAGAAATGATGGTTCAATCTGAAAAAATGGCTTCCTTGGGGGGACTTGCAGCGGGAATGGCTCATGAAATCAATAATCCGCTGGCAGGTATGATGCAGAATGCACAGGTATTAAGAAAACGACTCTCGGAACACAATATGAAAAACCTTCAGCTTGCAGAAGAGTGTGGTACGAGCATGGAAGCCATTCAAGCGTTCATGGAGAAACAGGGCGTTACTCAAATATTCAACTCCATACAGGAATCAGGTTTACGTGCCAACCACATCGTAAAAAACATGCTCAGTTTCAGCCATAAAAGCGATGCAAAATACAAGGAACACGACCTTGGTGAACTGATGGACAAAGCCATTGAACTTGCAGAAAGTGACTATAATCTTGCCAGGCAATACGATTTTAAAAAAATAAAAATTATTAAGAAATACGAAAAGAACATGCCAAAAACGCAATGTGAGGAGAATAAAGTCCTGCAGGTTTTTTTAAATATCCTTATTAACGGTGCCTACGCTATGGGTGAAGGTCTTGATGAAAAAAGGAGTCCCTGTTTTACACTAAGCATCAAGTCTGACGGCCAAATGGCATATGTTGAAATAGCAGACAATGGGCCGGGCATGGAGGAGGCTGTGAGAAAACGAATCTTTGAACCATTTTACACTACAAAAGACATAGGAAGGGGAACAGGACTCGGATTGTCGGTTTCCTACTATATCATTTCAGACTACCACGATGGTTCGATTTCTGTTGAATCGGAGTTGGGAAAAGGATCTAAGTTTATAATTCGGCTGCCCTTCAGAAGACCTTCCCTTATTTGATGCTTTCAACCCTCAGTGGTTCGTAAAACAGAGCCTTAACTGTTGATTCTAAAAGGTAATTTCATCTGCAGATAAAATCAGATGTGGAAAAGAGAATCATGGATTATAATAATCAATTTTCAACACAACAAACACAAAAGATTAACAGTTTTATTGGCAAACAGGAGAAGGGTATGATTAATACGCGGATCATCTGCACCATCGGACCTGCGAGCAACACGCCGAAGATGTTGCACAAAATGGCTGAAGAGGGGATGAACATTGTTCGGTTGAATATGTCTCACGGTGACCATCAATCTCATCTTGAAGTGATAGAAATGGCAAAGCAGATAAACAAAAACGCCCAATATCCCATTGCACTTCTACTGGACACGCAAGGACCTGAAATTAGAACCGGATGTATGGAAATGGATCTTGTGGAGGGTGAAATAATAACCGTCAACACACCACCTCTTCCCGAACAAGTGGAAGGCTGCCTATATGTGAACTACCCCCATCTGGTGGATACCGTCAAAGTTGGAGACCGCATCACTGTGGATAGTGGATTGATAAACCTTGAAGTAGTAGACAAAAACGAGCGAACCATGCAATGCCGAATTCTTGACGGGGGTTATATAAAAGGCAGACGGCACGTTAACCTGCCTGGTATTCATGTGGAAATCCCAGCTATTACCGAAAAAGACAAATCGGATATTCTTTTCGGGGTTGAGAATGGCATCGATTATATTGCACTCTCCTTTGTCAGAAATGAAAATGCTATATTCGAGTTAAAGGAGCTTTTGGGAGAAAAAGGCTGCCACATCAAAATCATTGCCAAAATAGAGAACTATGAAGGTGTACAAAATATGGAGGAAATTATTAAAGAGGTTGATGGTATCATGGTAGCTCGCGGCGATCTTGGAATAGAAGTGAATATGGAGGATTTACCCAGCATCCAAAGACAAATCGCTTATCACTGTGCTGTTCATGGTAAAAGCCTGATTGTGGCGACCCATCTTTTGGAATCGATGATTGAAAACCCTATTCCTACCCGCGCCGAAATCACCGATATTGCAAATGCTGTATACGAAGATGCGGATGCCATCATGTTGTCCGGGGAAACTGCCAGCGGGAAATTTCCCGTTAGGGCCATTCAGAGTATGAAAAAAACTGCTCAAAAAGCTGAACAGTATCCGGGTGTGCAATATGCAAAAGATATTGTCAAAACGGACGATCTTCAGCACATTGCCTTCGCAGCCATACAACTGGTCGACGATCTGATGCTAAAAGGGATCCTCGTTTTTACACAAAGTGGACGATCGGCTGTGATTGTCTCCCGTTGCAGACCTGCCCGTATAAGAATTTATGCCTTTACCAATTCTCCAAAAACCCAGTCCACCCTTATTTTGAATCGTTCTGTCTATCCATTTATCATCGAATTCCATGACGACTTTGAAAAAACAGTTCAGGAAGCCTTGGGAAGACTGAGAGAAACCGGTGATTTCCAAAAAGGCGATCAGATGATCGTTATCCACGAAATCGTTACCGAAAACGGTGATATGGCCCCATCGATCCAGGTACGAAACGTGTTCTAATGCAAGAACTTTGATGGGTTACCCTCTTTTCTAAATATGCCACAGAAGAGTGCCGATTGAGTCTCCTTATTTTTAATTTGTAGAAAAATGTTTCTTTTTAAGCATTAATGGAATTTTTCATTGTTTCTTCCCATTTCAATATTTGCATTAATTTTCGTTTGATTTATCATAACTTTATTGAAGTAAAATAGCAGTCAAGACAAACAACCCGTAAGTGCTCTTTTCAACATTCCGAAGAGATAAAGTCAATTGAAAGTACTCCATTCAAACATTAAGATCAGTGTTATAATCCTGAGTATTTCCATCCTTATCGGCGGTTTGATTAGCCTCATCATCGGCTGGACTGCTGAACGGTTTATTCTGATTACTCCGGGGATTGTAGTTTTTGATTCATTTTTTTTAGGAATTGCAGTTCTTGTCAGCATGTACTTCACCGGTAATTTTGTCGGAAAAATCAACAATAACAGCCTAATTTTGTTCCTTTCCTTCGGATTATTACTCGGTACAGGGATATTCGCTTTTCTCGGTTTTTTTTTCAATTATCCGGCGGCTTTTATCTATTCCAGTAATAAAACGATACCTTTCTTATTAATTAATCTGCTGTTTTTTATTTCCATCAATATCATTTCCAGTGGTTTTGTCATTTTTCAGCATACTGTTGTTAAAAAAGAAAAAGCTCTGGCAGAAGAAAAAGTCATCAAAACCCAGATGGAGGCTGAACTCCAAGCTAACAAACGGGTTATGGACAGTATTCAGTATGCAAAAAGGATCCAGAGTTCTTTGTTACCAAGCGAGATGGATATAAAAAAACATCTTCCTGATAGTTTTTTCATTTGGTTACCGAGGGATGTTGTCGGGGGCGATGTCTATTTCACCTCTTTTTTTGAACGTGGCTATGTACTGGCTGTTATTGATTGTACCGGGCATGGAGTACCGGGTGCTTTCATGACTATGCTGGCTTCTTCAGGATTGAACAGAATTATTAATAGAGAAAGAATTCATGATCCCGCTGAAATCTTGAAACGATTGAACTTTTTTGTTAAGAAGTCACTGAATCAGGATACTGATGAAGCTCCTTCCGACGACGGTATGGATATCGCGGTCTGTCATGTTGATTTGCAGGAACGGACCCTGACATTTTCCGGTTCCCGTCTTTCCTTAACGTACCTCTACAATAATGAAGTCCATTCAATAAAAGGCGACAGGCAAAGCATAGGATATAAAAAGTCCAATCTGGATTACAGTTTCACAAACCATAAAATACAAATTAAGGAAGGGATGTCTTTTTACCTGTATACCGACGGTATAATCGATCAATTGGGTGGGGAAAAACGCTATAGCTTTGGTAGAAGACGATTTAGCAGCCTTATTCGTGAAGCAAGCGAAGAATGTTTCGATGCTCAACAAGATAGAATTATCAAAGCATTTGAAAAATACAAAGGTAAAAACGAGATCCAGGACGATGTGACAGTTATCGGATTCAAAGTATAAAGCGACTTAAAAATGGCTCTTTATCGAAATGTTTATCCACACATCGATATTCAGTCGCCAAATACAGATTTGAATGGCATCTTTGTACTCAAAGATCAGAAAATCCCGAGTCGTAATCATTGAGGTCAATATTTTATAAAATGCAGTCTTGATCCATTTGTTTACAAAGGAGTCAAGACGAGTTGCAGGAGAAATTAATGATCAAAAAGACAATTTTAATTCTAATCGCCATATTACATGTTGGGCTCAATTTGAATGCAGTTGTGTTGAAACATGAAGCGGACGAATTGATAGAATCCGGGCAGTATGAAGAGGATTATCTTTTTGTTGGGAACAGGCTTGAGTTTAGCGGAAAAGCCAAAGATCTGTTCGCCTTCGGGGAGACAATTGACTTTTCCGGTACAACAACTCTGGCAATAACAACAGCTGCCAAATTGATTGGAGTGTCCGGATCAATCGGAAATGGAATCAAGGCCGCCGGACAAACAATAACTATTGAGGGAAAAACGACAGGCACCAGTTTTTTGGCTGGCGATACCATCCTGTTTGGTCAAAAGAGTCAAATCGATGGGGATACCCTGGTTGGAGCCAGAAAGGTCACTATCAAAGGGAAAATGATCGGAGATTTATATGCCGGAGTCGGTGAACTGTCTGTTCAAAATGAAATCCAAGGTAATGTGAATGTTTATGCAGGAGAGTTGACCATACCGGAACCGGGAAGAATCACTGGGAATCTGATCTATCATTCTGAGCACGAATTGAGAGCAGAAGAAGCCGCACGCGTGGCAGGAAAAATTACTTTCGAAAAAACGGAAAGCAGCGAATCTTTCGATCGTTTCAATGAAGGTTTTTTTTCGGTATCGTTTTGGTTTGAGCTTTTCTTCAAGATCTCCTTCATTATTATAGGGCTCCTGATGCTCCTATTACCCGCGACCAAAGCAATGGAAAAACGTCAAACCCATAAAGAGGTTTTTTCTCAATCCCTTTGGGGACTTATACCGATTTTTGTGTATCCCTCGGCTATTGTCATTTCAATGGTACTGGTGATTACCATACCACTTGGGATCGCACTACTACTGGCTTTCTTCCCGATAATATTAACAACCAAGATCCTGGGTATAACTTTAATCGGAAATTTAATCTCCAACCAACTAAGTCTCAATATAAACAGCCGTTATCTGTTTTTTCTTATCGCTGCCATCCTTTACTCTGCACTCAGCTTTATTCCCTATTTAGGCTTTTTACTCATGCTGATTGTAAGTAGCATCGGATGTGGATGGATCACATTCTCGCTCTTTCAAAAAAGATAATGGGGGTCAGATAATGGGGGTCAGGTCTTTCATTTTGACATTTTAATGGATGACCCCGATACTACCGAAACTATTTTGGTCGACCGCTCCTGTCAAAAGGCTGGCAAGCAATCGCTCCAAAATGGAAGTGTCATTGACCATGGTGAGGCATTTGGGGGAGTTTTACGTCAGATGGAGCAGTCGACTTCCTGTACGGCAAGGAGCAGGGCAGTTGTTATGCGTTCTTTACGGCTGTAGTTCTTGTTAGATTTTCTAATACTTCCTCTTACCACAATTTGGAATTATCAGAAAAATAATAAAGTACACGCTTTTCCAATGGTGGGTTTTTGTAGAGCAACAGATGGGTTTTCGTTATGGTAATAAAGTCACCAAAATGACTTTATTTTAAGAAAACATATCGGCAAACTAAAGCCGGGTTACATTCGCTGCCGAAGGTCCCTTTTGTCCCTCTTCGATATCAAATGAAACACGATCCCCCTCTTTCAGAGATTTAAAACCTGCTGAATTGATGGCGGAATGATGAACAAATACATCTTTTCCGCCTTCTTGTTCGATGAATCCAAACCCTTTTGAGTCGTTAAACCATTTTACGGTACCAGTAGCCATATCGGCGATCTCCAATAATTGATAGTTGAATATAAAAAATCCCGGTTTCTTGCGTTGGGGGGTATGCCACTTTTGCTGTTGAGGATGTACACCTTTGGGAGGAAACCAATGCACTTCACATAAAACAGTACATCTCCTCCGAGACTGAAGGAATACTGGCAAAAGTCAAGAACTAAATGATTTTTTATTTTCAATTGACATTTATTTTGCCAAAAATTGACACACATCCAACCGCTTTTACCTGTTAGGCAGCAATAGAACCATCCAAGAAACTGATAATACATCATTTCTTTGCGTTTTAAACTCTTTCATCGGTCATTTGAAGTGTAATTTTACATGGATCGTATCATCATAAATGGCCATAAAAAAGGGGACGTTGTTGACAAAGTGTACAAACTATTTTCTTCACAGTACCTATACTGCTGCTATTACAGAGACATCCACCTTCTTGCTGTTTTCTCCAGCAATATTCCCCATTGATCCAGGAATTTGACTGCGCGTATTTCCTGACTAGAGGTGACGGATAACGTTGGATCCGCGATCGAAACATTGCCATTTCCATAATATCGAGCTTTTTAATCCTTCTTATCTTACATGATGTAATGTCCTTGGAGAAACCTATCTCAGTACTCTTGGTATTTGCTTCCATTTATTTGAAGTTTATGTTTTTAAAATTATATACATAGGTCTTTATGTATAGATAGAATGTCCCCAAAATACTTGTCGAGATGGTGTGAGGGGGCAAACATGCTGCCAGTGTTATAAGTTTGACTCTGCTGGATCATAGGGTATAATCATCAGTATCGGACAATACATTGTCTGTTTATGAATCATTTGCCCGTTGGATAAAAACGGTTGGTTTAACAGGTAAACTTGGCCATTTATGAAAACAGAGGCAGATAAAGAGACCTCCCGGTTCCTTCTTCAGGATGTGAAAAGCAGAAAAGATAACAAGATATGAAGGTTTTAATTCAATTGCTTATCATCAGTTTATTATTGCTGCTATTTGTTGTTCTGGGGGTTTCATGGTATTTTACTTCCGGTTTGCTGCAACCGGGAAGCAAGGACTGTTCTGCAGAGCACTACGTTTTTTGTAACAAGCCATCTGAACTGGATTTACCTTTTGAAGATGTAGCTTTTCAAACGAAAGATGGGGTGACTATAAGGGGTTGGTATATTAACGGGAAATCTAAAAATGCCGGTATCCTGTTGGTACATGGCAGTAATGGTTCAAGACATGCCGGTTTAAGATATGCTCCCTCTCTGTATGAGAAAGGCTTTAATCTTCTGTTGATTGATTTAAGAAACTGTGGAGAGAGTGAGGACTTTTACGATTCCATGGGATTCCATGAAAGAAATGATATCCATGCCGGGATTAAATTCCTCACAGAAATCAAAAACCTCTCTTCTATCGGGGTCTTTGGATTTTCCATGGGTGGCGCCGCTGCGATAATGGCAATGTCGGAGAACCCGTTAATCAAAGCAGGAGTGTTTGAATCATCGTTTTCAGATGTTGAGTCTGTCATTGCGGATGAGTTAAAAAACAGGTTCAGGATGTTCCCCAATCCAATGATCTCCTTGGTCAAATCTCTTTATGAAAAAAGAATTGACGGGGATATTTCCAATTTAACGCCACTAATTGCTATTCCCAGAATATTCCCCAGACCCATTTTTATTATTCATGGAACAGGAGACAACAAGTTTCCCATCATACACGGAGTGAAGCTTTATATTGCTGCCAAATATCCAAAAAAGATATGGCCCGTCAAAAACGGAAAACATGCACGATCCTGGCAGGCCGATAGGGTCCGGGCGGAAAAGGAGGTGCCGCAGTACTTCCAGGAGCACTTGAAGTTATAAAACCATCCCCCATTAATGGCTATTCTGTTACACCCTCCTTTTTTGATGATTCTACTTTATCAGGAGAAAATGCCATTTCCTCCATTATCCAAGTGTTTACCGAAAGTAAGTGGTAATTTGGTCGAAAGGATCTCAAATCTTGATTTGGGTGATTTACGATCGAATGCCATAAATAGGTGATTAAGCTCTGAAAAAACACCCCGTTTTAAGCCTTAGAAGCAACTTTTAAAATATCGGTTTTTAAAAATTATTCTCCCTTAAAGAGAAGTGATTCACCTAAAGTAGCCACAACATCAGTCTTCACCTGGAAAGTATTTATTAATAGGGGAGTTGGAGTGAGAAGAAACAGTTAAGAGTTTCTTTACAAATCATAAGGAAGGCGCTATATCCAGGGTTGTCTCAGTGAGACAATCCTGGTATTGTTTAAATCGTTCATTGGTAAAGTAAAGTGTTTAAAAAGTTAGTGTAGCCGGGGCAACAGTTCAAACTCTGATGTTAATCCGACTGCTTTGTCGTTTAACATACTTCGGAGCTAGTATTGCGATGCTTGGAAGCAGAATTCTTTTTTTGAGTAAGCACAACGCAGTCAGAAGCCAATTGGCTGAAGCTTATGCCAGGCAGTTATGCAAAAAGGGCGTTACCATTAGTAGCGGCGGGGTTGATACAATTTTGCCTATACATCCGATTGTCTCAAAGGAACTAAAAAAGTTGGGTTGTTCGGATCAGGTTAGCAAATCAATCGATGAATTCCGAGAAGATCGATTTGATTTGGTAATCACCCTCGGTATCGCAGCTAAAGATAGAATAACTGCATTGCCAGGGGCACCGGTCATGGTTCACTGGCGTGTTGATGATCCTTTAACAGATGACTCTCCAAAAATCTCCTCAAAGAAACAGGTCAATCAGTGTATCGATCAAGTCAAAACTCTGGTAACCCACTTGTTTTCCGATGGTTACCTCGATGCTATTATTCCGCAGAAGCGAAATACGGACCGGATTTTTGACAGTCTTTCTGAAGGCATTATCGCCCATGATATCAACAAAAAAGTCTTCCTGTTCAGCAAACGGGCTTCTGAAATAACCGGGATTTCAGAAGAAAAAGCGATGTCCTGTGAGTGTCATGACATTTTTGACAGCCCGTTGTGCGGTCCGAAATGCTCGTTTTGCAATGATAATTCCATAGATGAATTTGAGACTAAAGAATATAACTCCGTATTTTACGATTCAAACGGTGTGAGAAAGGAATGCCATGTTACGGTGGTTCCCATCAGGAGTGAGTCAGGGGAAATGCAAGGGGTTGTTGCTTCTCTCCAGGATCTAACCAGCCAAAAATCGTTGGAGTGGTTGTTGGGAAGGGAAAAGGTTTACGAGGGTATTGTCGGAAACGATTCTAAAATGCTGCAGATTTTTCAACAAATCCGAGACGTTTCGGCCTATGAATATCCGGTCCATATCTCAGGAGAGACTGGAACCGGCAAGGAGTTGGTCGCGAAAGCAATCCACAACGAAAGTACCAGAAAGAGCGAACCATTTATTCCAATCAATTGTGGTGCTTTACCAACAGGTCTTATTGAAAGTGAACTTTTCGGTCATGTAAAAGGCTCTTTTACCGGTGCCATACGAGATAAAAAAGGACGCTTTGAACTCGCAAACAAAGGGACCATCTTTTTGGACGAAGTCGCCGACCTGCCGAAACATGTACAGGTTAAACTTTTACGGTTTTTACAAGAGGGTATTTTGGAAAGGGTTGGCAGTGAAAACAGCATAAAGGTCGACGTAAGGGTCATCAGCGCTACCAATGTTGATCTTCAGACGGCTGTTGATCAGCATGATTTTCGTGATGATCTGTTTTACCGGTTAAATGTCATACCCATCGATCTTCCTCCTCTGCGCCACCGGAAGAATGATATTCCCCTGTTGTGTGATCATTTTTTAAATCAGGCCAACGAAGAAAATCAATCACAACACCTGCGTATGTCCAATCGAGCATTATCTTTACTGATGGACTACGATTGGCCCGGAAATGTACGAGAGCTTGAAAACGCAATTCGCTTCGCCATTGTCAAATGCCAGGGACATACCATCAATCCCGACGACCTCCCTCCGAAGATCGGGAATTCCGAGAAGCCGGTCAGGTCAAGCAGTAATGCCGTCCAACTGGACAGGCAAGCGGTTGTTGATGCATTGCGTGTTGCCGAAGGACACAAGGGGAAAACGGCCAAACTGCTGGGAATTGGACGCGCCACTCTGTATCGTTTTTTCGAGAAAAATCCTGATCTCATTAAGAAGAGAGCTTCATCATAGCATTTTGTCTCTTGAGACAAAATTTGTCCCGGTGCCTGCTGGGACAAAAATAAATACTAAAAAAGACGTAATATCAATAATTAACAGATTCTCCCTTCAAACCGATAAACCCACCCACCTCAATCCGTTTGTCTCACCATCCTTGTATTTCCTAATTAATTTTTAAGGAATTCAATTTATGTATTTGTAATATTGAACTAAAATTAGTTTTAGCTGGAATTGGTACGATACTTGGAACATGTTCACCAAAGCTAATTCATTCTTGTTTAAACCATCAACTTATATAAAACCGACCATACTCACTCTTTAGTCGGTTGATGAACTTTCCAATAAGATTTTAAAGCTCATACAAAGGAGAACGCGATGCTAAATGGAATCCATTTTTTACTGACTTACAAGTGTAATTTCGGTTGTGATCATTGTTTTTTGTATTGTGGTCCCTCAGCCAATGGGGTGTTTACACTGCAACAACTGGATGAAATCATGGCAGATGCAAAAAAAATGGAAACAGTGGATACAATCTACTTTGAGGGAGGAGAACCGTTTCTGTATTTTCCGCTGTTGCAGGCAGGTATCAAATCAGCCCGAAAACATGGATTTTCAACCGGGATTGTGACCAACTCATATTGGGCGACATCGGTTGATGATGCCATGCTGTGGTTGGCACCACTCAAGGAACAGGGAATATCCTATATCGGATTGAGCGATGATTCGTTTCACTACGGCACTAGAATAGATACCCCGCCGAAAAACGCATACAAGGCCTGTAAACTGCTGGGAATTGACTGCGATTATTTTTGTATTGATGAACCGAAGGTAAAGACAAAGGCTGAAAATAACAGCGCAAAAGGTGAGCCAATCGTCGGTGGAAATACGGTTTTTAAGGGGAGAGCCGTGGAAAAGCTGATTCACGGGCTCCCACAAAAGGACTGGCAGGGATTGAGGAGCTGCACCCGTGAAAAACTGGATGCGCCCAATCGCGTTCATATAGACCCCTATGGAAATGTTCATGTCTGCCAGGGGTTGATCATTGGAAATGTTTTTGAACAACCGCTGTCGAAACTCATGAAGTCATTCAATGCTTCCAGTCATCCCATTACCGGTCCTTTGATTGAAGGTGGACCGGCGCTTCTGGCGGAAGAATACCACATCCCGCACCGGGATCGGTACGTCGACGAGTGCCATTTCTGCTACACCCTACGCAAAAGTCTGCTGGATGAATTTCCCCAGTATTTGGCACCCAGGCAGGTTTACGGGTTGTCAAACTAATCATTTTCAAGGATTGACCTGCGTTTGAAATCCTATTTTTTTAACACATTCAGGTGAAGGCAGTCTTTGCTGAACCTGAATGTGCCGGGAGCGTTCGGCTTTTAGCCGGCCGTTTTTATCACCTTAATAAGGTAACTGTATGCAAAGTGAAAAATCCCGTCTCTCTTTGATTTATGTTTTAGCGCTATCACAATTTGCCGGTACTTTTATGTACTCCGGCGTTGGGATCACGTTACCCGTAATAGGACAAGAGCTGCAAGCAAGTGGCGTGCAACTGGGATTAATTGAAATCATTTACTTGGGAGCCGCCAGTGCTTTTTTACTGCCAGTAGGACAATTTGCCGATCTGACCGACAGGGCGAGAATATACAAAATTGGATTGGTATTCTATGCGTTAACCACACTGGCATTGGGGATTGTCTCCTCTGTCCCGGTTTTTATTGCTTTGCGATTTATTCAAGGTTGTGCCGGAGCCCTGATTATGGCAACCAATATGGCCATTCTGACAGATAACGTTCCCAGTGAGAAATTGGGAAGAGCGATGGGGATGAATATCGGTGCCGTCTATTTAGGACTTTCTGCGGGACCATTCATTGCAGGCTGGATCACAACTCAATTGGGATGGAGATGGGTTTTTTATATAACATTTCTCCCTCTAATGGCTTCCTTTCTGTTGGTTCAGGTAATATTGAAATCCAAGTGGAAACGGCCGACGGTCCAGATTGACCGGTTGGGAACCTTAACGATCAGCACCTCTGTTTTTCTTCTGATTGCCGGTAGCGCCGTTCTAGGGAAGTCTGTTACCGGCTTCTTTCTTTTAGGGGCGGGAATGTTGGTCGGTGGTTTGTTTTTTGTTGTGGAAAAACGAATGTCCCGCCCTTTGATTGACTTTAAAAGTATCAGGGAAAATTCAACCCTATCTGTTGCTCTGGTCGTTCAGCTCTTGATGTATGCTGGTGCATTCGGGGTCTCATTTCTGTTTAGTATTTATCTACAGGTCATCAAAGGGTTAACACCGCAAGCAGCCGGAAAGGTATTGATGATATCACCTGTTGTTATGGCTTTATTATCACCGGTTTGCGGTAGACTGGCCGACAAGTTTTCTCCCAAGATGTTGACGTCTCTGGGATTGGCGTTCAGTCTGGTTAGCACCCTGGCTGCAGTCAGAGTCGACGGAGATACCGGATTGGTTTATCTGATGGGGGTTTTGGTATTCCAGGGACTCAGCTTTGCATTGTTCTCATCACCCAATATGACCATCATCATGAACAGCGTCAAACCAATTCAATATGGACTAGCGTCCGCCTTATCGGCAAATATGAGATCATTGGGGATGGTTGTAAGCTTATTGGTTGTCACCATCTTTATATCGCTTTTCATTGGCAAACACATGATCAATAGCGATCCATCCGAATTTCTTAATGTCATGAGCTTTTCTTTTGTTTTCTTCTCAATCTCTGCATTGATAGGAACCTTTCTTTCAATACGAAATAAATCAGGTCTGAAAAGTCAAAAATTTCGCTATCAGATTCGGCCGAGCGAAGAGATGAGCAACTGTTCTTATCCCGTTTTTCTGAAAAATCGCCCAAAGTTTGATCAACCCTAGTCTCTCGAAACACGGAAAATAACTAAACACCTTCATGGAAACCGAATAGGAAATCCTTATGGAGAGCATAATAGTAAAACACCTTCGACCAACCTATGAACCGGTTGCGGTCGTCTGGAGTGATTCTATTCCAGATGATGCCATTCAATACAAAACAGGAAAGTTCGGGTGCATTCTCTACTTGTTTGCAAACGCTTCCCGCCGTGGAAAGGTTAGTGGCGGAAGCCGTGAAACCGTTGTTTGCCCGGGTGGCCGAGCTGCGATGGGTTTTGGTGTAGGCCTGGATTCATCTGAAGAAGATTTTGCGCACTACACTGCCATTTTTAGTAAAGGACTTCAGTCAGCGTTCGATAAATCCGCATTTCAGGCACACTTAGAAGCAGCACCTCCCAAGTGGCGAGACCTGTATGCATTTGGCGAACGACGACACTGTAGCCCAGAGTTGGCTGGTGAATGGATTAGGAGAGGATTGCCTCGTTATGATATATCCCAGAAATTTGTACTCTTCAAACCACTGAGTTTGGCGACAGCCGAGGATAATGTTAAGGCGGTGATCTTTGCTGTCAATCCCATTGAACTTGCCGGATTGGTGACTCTGGCGGGATCAGTGCTACCCGGGACCGATCCTGTTCAGGTACCCCAAGGGGCTGACTGCAACACTCTGGGTGCGTTCGCCTACGCCCAGGAAGAATCCGATTCTCCTCGGGCTGTGCTTGGTATGCTGGGTGTTGACGGCAGGGAAATGATGCAAAAACGTTTTAACAGCGATACTCTTACAATCACCTTGACGCTGTCGCTATTTCGACTGATGGAAAAAGAGGCTGACAATTGTGTCTTACAACTCCCCTCTTGGAAAAAACTGGTTGGTGAGTCGGGAAAAGTGAATAAAGCCCGCACTTAGATACATCTGAAACAGGTGTTTATTAACAATTACCAGAAGAAAGAATGAGTAAAAGCATGGGGTCGCGTCTTTCATTTTAACATCATCAAAGAGTCAAAAAACAAAACGCTACCCCAGGTTCCGCTTTGATCGGTTATTTTAACACGCCCTCCCCTTTTAATGATTCTATTTCAGCCGGAGAATATCCCATTTCTTCCATTATAATTTCTGTATGTTCTCCTGTCTGAGGAGCTTCGGATTTTAGTCCGGCACTGTTTTGACTGAAATGAACAGGATAGCCGGGAATGTTTATCTCGCCTAATCCTTTGTAGTTATAAGGTTTAACATATCCATTTATTTGTGCCTGGGGATCATTTTGAACATCTTCTATTCTTTGAATCGGACAAAACATAAGCTTGCTTTTAAGAAATATCTGCATCCATTCAAAAGATGTTTTTTCGGCAAACACCTTGTCAAATATACTGGCAAGTCGAGGATAATTCTTGGGACGGCCCTTCTCGGTGGTGAATTCCGGATCTGAAAACAGATGTTCCTGGCCGGTAATTTCGCAAAAGGTTTTCCAATATCGTTCTTCCGGGTGATGAGTACCCATAATCCAGCGGTTATCCTTGCAACAAAATACGTTTCGCAAAGGAGAGTGAATATCTCTTGATGAGGAAACGCACGGATTAATGGAAAGAGCATTTGCCAGCATGAGGTTAGGGTGCTGCAACCAGAGGGATGAGCCATATAAAGAGACCTGTACCGCTTGCCCATGCCCCTGTCTTTCCCTTGCCAGTAACGCTGTAATGATAGCGTGGCTGAGGGAGATTGCTGTCGCTTGATCCAGTATTCCAATATGTAGCGGAGCCGGGAATTCCTGACCTGTAGCAAACATCAAACCTGAACAGGCCTGCCCAAGAGGGTCGAAAGCACCGATATCTTCCATGGGGCCTTCTGGTCCATATCCGGAAACGCTGGCGTGAATGATCTTTGGGTTGATTTTCCTGATCGATTCATAGTCCAGTTCCAGTTTGGATTTGGTAGGTTTTCTAAGGTTAGTCATGAAAACATCCGCTGTTTTCACCAACTTCTCAAAAACTTTGCGACCGTTATCACTCTTGATATCCAGGCAGATATTTCTTTTATTTCTGTTGGACACTTCATACATGAGGCTTTCACCGTTGGACATGGCCATGCTGATACTGCCGACCTCTGTCCAGAAACGGATAGGATCGCCTGCCGCAGCTTCGATTTTGATTACATCAGCTCCCAGGTCCCCTAATATTGCCGTGCCTCCCGGACCGGCATGAAAAACGCCATATTCCACCACCTTGATGCCATCCAATGGCCCCCTGGTTTCCTGCTCATTTGTTTTCATATTTGACATTGCTCCATACAATAATATGATTGATCAGCCTCTTAATCAAACACACCCTGCAAAAGAGTCTGTTTTTTATTCACTGATGATTGAAGGTTAAAAACCATAAAATTTCATCTTAAAATAATTACTATTCAATAACTTGCGCTAATACCTGTTGCTCTTCAACACCGAAACCCATCAGGATAAAGTCTGTCATGGCAAGGGTGATCTCTTCCACAGACAGATCGCCCTGGGGGGAATACCATTTCAATATCCAGTTTAGTGCACCTATGGTTGCCATGTAAGACATTTTCCAGTTTTTAGATTTAAACTCACCACTCTCGATTCCTTCCTGTATAATTTTTCGGCATTCATTATCAAACTTATCTCGTTCAGCAATGATCAGGTTTCGCCACTTTTTAGGCAGAATCAATTCCTGCTGTCTCAAAGCTCCAATAATATGTTTTTGCGTAACAAGTTCAACGTATTTGCTTATGATATCCTTGAGTTTTTGTGAAGGGCTTAAACCGGATTGCATAACCTGCTTAACTGCCGCCAGGATCTCTTCAAGTGCATCCAGTTGAATCAGAAACAAAACCTCTTCTTTGCTTTTGACATAATGATACAGGCTTGCCTTTGTCAGCTTTAAACAGGCAGCTATTTCCTCCAGAGAGGCTTTTTCATACCCCTTTCTGGCAAACAGTTTCGCCGCGCTCTGAAGGATTTTTTTTCTTTTCTCTCCGTAACGAATCTCTCTAAAAGAGGATTTTTTTTGCACAAAATTCCTTAGAAGTATAAAAATAAGGTTTAAAAACAGGTAAATATAACGACATTAAAATCAACTTAAGTTCGAAAACCAACCGATATTAGATAATTTAATTTGAATTAACCATACTGTCAAGCAAATAGAGGCTGTATAAAAATACATGAGTATTGGTAGCGCGATGTTTTATCATATAAGGACGAGAATTTTGGCAGATTTAATTCAGCAAATGCTGTGGGGTGGCAGATGAGACAATGAGGCAGATGGTATTGAAAGATCGGTTATGAAGCGAAATGTCGGAAGATAAGAAGGACACAGAATACAGTCCTTCTGGTGATTTTAAGCTTTTCTCAGTTAAAACCTGCTTTGGTGGTTAATGACAAAACGGATTGGGTTTTTACAATAGAGAAAGGCTAACTATTTTAATTTTGCAGGTTCAATCTATCCCAAAATAGATATCTCCAAAATCACCTAATCCTGGAAGAATAAAGGCATTTTCGTTTAAGCCCCTGTCTACTTCAGCTGTGATCATCTTAATGTTGGGATAAGTGCCCAGAACTGCCTCGATTCCTTCAGGGACTGAAACCAGGTTAATAAAGATAATTTTTGATTCATCCACCTGATTTTCTTTCAAGGTTGCAATGGTCGCGTTTGCCGATCCACCGGTTGCCAACATCGGATCAAGAATAAAAACATATCGCTCTTTGATGTCCTCAGGAAGCCAGGATTTATAAAAAATCGGTTTTGCGGTTTCCTCATCTCTTTGAATCAGGATGTGGGCAATTCGGATTTTTTTAGCAACCTCCCGAATAACACTTTCCATACTCAAACCGGCACGAATAATGGGGACGGCGCATATCTTGCCAACGAACTCAGAGCCTACATATTCTTCGCCGGTTCGTGTGGTAACCGTTTTTTCACTGGTCGGCAAGCAGTTTAGCCCCTCCTCAATCAGCAATCGATTGATTCTGTCTGCATAGAAGATGAAATCATTACGTTTTGTGTTTTCATCCCGAATGATTGTCATCAGGGTTCTCAATTGTGAAGTCATTTTGAGGATTATAAGTTGTGGGTATTCCTTGCCGTTTACGATTGCCATTAAATTGCTCCGGTTTTTGATTTAGTAAAGAAATACAATGTTCCAATGAAAGATTCATGTTTATGAATGAGTAAAACATCCCCTGTTTTCCGTCTTATGGAATTGACCATTCGTTTTAATTCAAAGATTTTCTCCTGCTAATTTTTAGCAGACAGGAACAAAAATACAATAGTTTTCTTGTTCCTTTTTCCGATTATTATTCTTTAGCAAAAAGCTATTCAATCAGTAGTTAGTTACTTTCATGTTTTTATTGATAGACTTGTCACTGGATTTTATTTTTGCATGGTATCTGTCAACTTTGAGAACTAGAATGATCATTCTGTACAAGCCCTTAATTAGAAACAAGACTGGTTAAAGGAAAAAGAAAAAACCCGGATATTTTAGACTTTTGGGCTCTAATTTTATCATTATTATTTGCTCCTTCACCATAGTCTTAAAATCTCATTCTTGGAGTAATATTTTATTTAAATTTTTAGCAATGGGGGTGACAATTTTAACAATGTAGATTACAATAGCTTGTTTTATATGAATCCTTAATCACAAATCAAAGTTGACTTTTGCCAAAGACTATTTCAAAGTCCTATTGAAAATTTTTATAAGTATTGGTATAAAATTGTAAAAATTCCGAACATTTTTTTATTATCCGACTTGAATATAATATTACGATTATGAAAAATTTCATTCTGTTATCTGATTATTTATAATTCACAGCCCTTTGTAGAAGCCTCCAAGGTAAAGGAGGAGTGTGTGCGGCTGTATAGATTAAGTTGATAAATAGTGACCGCAAATTAAAGCGTCGATTAAAGCGA
>Ga0180009_10000099_pt1 | contig 150187 bp, 125 predicted proteins | sample OS_PC_MetaG_FD_123537 | JGI IMG/M metagenome (GOLD analysis project Ga0180009, IMG submission 123537) | Groundwater microbial communities from the Aspo Hard Rock Laboratory (HRL) deep subsurface site, Sweden - OS_PC_MetaG | ecosystem: Environmental > Aquatic > Deep subsurface > Groundwater...
GGATCTGCTGTCTTCGCCGCTGGCTAAATCTTCTATTGTTATCGCGCCGCTGCTGCCTACGAAATCTGTAAAGATACTGTTATAATATTTTCCGCCGGCATTATCTCTAAAATAAATTACTCTATCGTTTCCGTCGCCGCCTACACCGCTAGATGTTGAACCTGAGCCTATGTAGGTTACATTCGATATTACCGGTATTGCATATGGTAATCCGGTTTCGTCGTCATCTCCGCCGTCATGTTCGCCACCTCTGCCTGCTTGATCACTGCCTTGGAGCGAGAACCAGAACTGTCCTTTACCTCTCCAACCCATATCATAATCAAAACCGTCATCGCCGCAGAAGGCCGCTACTAAATATTTGGGACTTACTGTGCCGCCGAACCATTCATAACCGTCGTCAAAGTTTGAAAATACTTCTATATGTTCTATAGTTGTTCCACTGCCTACAGCGCCCATTGTTAATCCGTTTATCTCATCACCCGGTACACCGCTTATAGAAAACCCGCCGTGACGGATTGAGATATAACGTAAGGTTCCAGAGTTATCAGTATCATCGTTGCCGCCGAATTTTGCGTCGAAATTATTCGGGATGCCTTCTATCTGGTTTTCTGTGGTCGGCTGATTGGTTACTGCTTTACCCAATAAAATTATTCCGCCCCATAAGCCTCTGTCATCCTTGGTTAAATCATCTGATATTGATACATCGTCCAATTCAGAAGTAAAAATAATCGGAAGTTCTTTTGTGCCTTCGGCTATTAATTTTGCGCCTCTTCTTATTACTAACGCACTGGCTCCGTCGCCCGTTGTGATATTCGATTGCAATAATCCTTTTATTACAGTGCCTGCTTCTATGGTTAAGGTTACGCCGTCTTCAACGAAAATCAAACCGTTTAGATGATATTCGTTATTTGATGTCCAAGTAGAATTAGTATTTACATCTTCACTTACTACAACTTGAGCAAAAGTTACAGAAGTTAAAAGTAGTAATAGTAAGGCTGTCAAAATTTGCTTCATTATTTTTTCTCCGATTGTTTTTGAAATATTTTTTAAATCAATTTTTAAAGTTCATAACTAAGCCCCATAGAATATGAGATTCCTCTTTTATATTCCTGGTACGTAAATTCTTCCCCTTTGTACTTATAAATTTCGCTGTATTTTGAATTAAGCAGGTTTTTCACGGATAAATTTATTTTAAAGTAATCAAGTACCTTTTGTGAAAATATAAAATCCAATTGAGCGGCAGGCTGTTCATAAACATCCGGGGTAACATTCGCGGATACTCTTGAGAGTCTTTCCCCGAAAGTATTAAAATTAAGACTAGCCAGGGTGCCTGTTTCATAATTATCGTACGACAGATCAAAATTCAAAATGAAAGGCGATTGTCCTTGAAGAGCTCTTGTTGAGGATGAGTTTTCATCAATTGCAATTCTCTGCGCTAATTCAGCTTCATCAATATCAACTTCTGAAGAAACTAGGGAAAGATTTGCTCCGATTGAAAAATTTGAAAACATTTCGTCAAGCCAATTAAGTCTGAAACGGGATTCAAATTCGATTCCGTAAATATTTGCGTCATCAACGTTAACATAATTAACAATTGGATTTGAGCGGGTTGCGCCTTCGGCGAAAGCTAGCTCAATAGGATTTTTTAATTGCTTATAAAATCCGCTTACCGCAACTATTTCACCTGGATTGGCAAACCATTCCCAGCGTAAATCATAATTATCAATTAAAGTTCTTTTAAGATTCGGGTTACCCTGTAATTCAACATCGTTAATAAATTCTTTTGTTGCATAAGGAGCGATTTCTCTGAAATTAGGACGCGCAAGAGTTTTAGTTGCGGCTAATCTTATATTCATATTTTCAGAGATTTCAAAAATCAAATTAAGCGAATGGAGCATATCTTTTTCGCTTATTTTACCTTCAGGAAAAATCGGGTCCTTACTTGTAACCTTTATTTCTGTTGTTTCATATCTTAATCCGCCGATAAATTTAACGTTGTTCATCAATGGCATTTCCAGCATACCGTAAAATGCTACAACATCCTGCTTGCCGTCATAATTATTTTTATCTTTAGAATTATTATTTATAGTATTCGCGAAATTATATCTTAAACTTCCGTTACTTAACGTATCAATTTTTGATATACCAAGGTTTTTCTCATTGAACAAATCAGTGATATTTCCGTTTACGTCATTATAAAGTTTATTGCTAACCGTATATGAAAATGATTTTTCTGTAAATTCTCTTGTTAATGTCTGATATGAAGATCCGAACTTAAACTTACCTTGTTTATTACCCCATTGCGAAAATGGTACAGCAACATTCAGATTATATGAATTTGATTTATCATTTAATTCTCTAAAATATCTTGAAGGGTCGTCAAATCCCGAACCGGTTATAATAAAATTTTCAGTTCCGTCGGAAAATCTTTGAATGCTTGAAGAGACCAATCTTCTATCGGGTTCCAATTGCGAAGTATTTGAAATTGAAGTATTCCAATCAACAGTTGAATTTAATAACCAAGTTAAGTTATGCTCGCCTCTTATTTGATATGATAAAATATCACGGTCGGAATATGACAATACTCTGTTGAAATATTGGGGTGAGTCCTCACCTAAGCCGAATTCCTGAGGCCATGTACCTTCCTGATATCTTGTTTCGGCAATTCCGCTTCTAGAGTAGAATATATTACCGCCAAGTTGATGAAAAGAAGAAAATTTATAATTTAATGTGAATAAACCGCCCAGGCTTGATTCGGAATTACTTTTTTGGTCATTAAGCAGCAATTGAGGATTAAGTTCGTCTGCTTCCAAATCAGCCACTATATATCTTTGAACCTTTCCATCTTCATAGTATGAATAATTTTTAGAATATGTTAAACTTCCCAAATACCCTAAAGAGGAATTCTCTCCTGTTTGAATTTGGTCTCCGATAGAAAACGAATAACTTTGATTTACTGGGGCTGATGTTCTTTTGAAATCCATTACATTATTAAAAGATTTAGAAACTTCATCAAGCTTAAGGGCCGATTCTGAATCAAATCTTGCCTGCTGAGGTAAAGGAATAGATAAATTATCAACATCTAAATTACCGGGTAAATCAAAAGCTCCGTCGTTAAATCCAAGGAAATTTCCGTTTGCGCCTTCAAAAGTCAAATAATTATTATTAAATGTAGTCTGAGAATTGTAGCTGCTGCCTGACGATAATTTAAGTATAAAACTGCTAGGAAAGTTTTTAGTGCCGACATCAACAATACCTCCGCTAAAATTTCCCGGTTTATCGGGAGTAAAAGTTTTAAGCGTGACTATATTGTCCAAAAGACTAGTAGGCAGTAAATCCAATTGAAAAGCCTTTTTGTTTGGATCAGAACTAGGAAGTTCCGCGCCGTTTAATTGTGTTGAGCTGTATCTTTCACCCAATCCTCTTATATAAACATATTTTCCGCCGACAACTGTAGCACCAACAACTTTTTTTACGGCATCTGCGGCATCACCGGCGCCGGATCTGGAAATTTGTTCCGCGCTTATTGCATCACTTACAGCAAGAGATTTCTGCCTTTTAATCAACATTCCCGCATCGGAATTAAGCGCTGCTTTTGCCGATATTACAACTTCTTCGGTTTCAATTGATTCAAGTTGTAAAGCAAAATCTAATTTTACAACCGCACCGGCATCTAATTTAATCCCGGTAACAGTACTTTTTGAATATCCAATGCTGGAAAAAATTAAGTTGTATTCCCCTTCTTTAATTCCTTCTATTAAATAAACACCGTTTATATCGGTGGCTGCTCCAAGAGTAGTTCCGTCAATATAAACATTCGCGCCAATCATGGCTTCTCCAGTTTCTGAATCAACAACAGTTCCTGTTATTTTACCAGTTGATTGTGCGTTTATATTAGAGATAAAAACTCCGAAACAGATAATGAGTAAAATTTGTTTTATAAAAATACGATCCATAAACCATAAAGGTTTTAAGTTAAAGTTTTGCATTTGATCTCTCCTCCCAAAGAAAGATTTAATAATTACGGAGGTAAAGTTAATGTCTCAATGTTAACTCATGATTATGTCAGTATTAAGGAATTGTTAACAATTAGGTAAGTAATTTTAATGCGTGGAAATTTGAGCTGAATATTTCGATTATCGCCTATTAATAAAGTTAATATGCGGCTGTTTGTTTATAAAACAGTTCTGTTAATTAAAAATCTTCATCAATATTTCTTTTTTGGAATTTCATTTTATGCGCTACAATGTTAGCTTCTAAATAAAAAATAATGTTTTCTGCAATGTTTGTTGCATGGTCGGCCAGTCTTTCAATATTTCTTGCCAATACAATCAAATGAGCGCAATCCTCAACCAGATTTGCATCGGTTTTCATTTTTTGGACAAGGAACTTAAATATTTGTTTATTTAAGCTGTCAACTTCGGCATCTTTTATTAGAATTGAATTCGCAGTATCAATACTACTGTGAATAAAACAATCGATAGAAAGTTTGAGCATTTCTTTCGCGCTATTTGCCATTTGAATTATTTGCGATTCTTTGATTATTTCCCTCGCGCCCGCAGTCTTTTTTACACGGCGCGCAATATTTACGGAGATATCACCGCATCTTTCCAATTGTGTATTTATCATCATAACTGCAATTACAAATCTTAAATCAATTGTAACAGGCTGGAAAAGCGCGAGAATATTTTCGCATTGCGACTGTATTTTATTATCAAAAATATCGACATCTACGTCCTTGGATTTAATTCCTTTACATAATTCTATATCGCCGGTCTCCAGCGCTTTAATTGCTTTTTCGGCCTGTTCATCAACCAGCGAAGCCATTTGAATAAGGTTTGTTTTCAGGTTTTCAATTTCTTGACTAAAATGTTCCTGCATATAAATCTCCAGATAAATTAACCGAATCTTCCTCTTACATAATCTTCAGTTTGTTTAAGTTCCGGTGAAGTAAATATTTTTTTTGTCGCGTCGTACTCAATTAATTCACCCATATATAGAAACGCCGTAAAATCACTTACGCGCGATGCCTGCTGCATATTATGAGTTACAATAACAATTGTATAATTTTTCTTTAATTCAAAGATTAAATCTTCAATTTTGGTTGTAGAAATAGGATCAAGCGCGCTTGCAGGTTCGTCCATTAAAATTACTTCGGGCTGAATTGCTAAGGTGCGCGCAATACATAGACGCTGCTGCTGACCTCCCGATAAATTAATACCGGACTGCTCCAAAGAATCTTTAACCTCATCCCAAAGTGCGGCTTGTTTTAATGATTTTTCAACAATTTCCGCTGTCTCTTTCTTATCTGTTTTTCCGTTATATTTTAGTCCGGCCGCAACATTATCAAAAATTGACATTGTCGGGAAAGGGTTTGGTTTTTGAAAAATCATACCAAGTCTTCTTCTAACCAGCACGGGATCTTTTCTTGTAATATCCTCTCCATCTAACATAATACTGCCTTGAACAGTACCTCCAACAACTTCATGCATTCTATTAAGACATCTTAAAAATGTTGACTTACCGCAGCCTGAGGGTCCGATTATCGCCAAAACTTTGTTTTGGGGAATATCAATCGAAACGTTTTTAAGCACCTTATTCTTTCCGTAAAACGCGTTCAAATTTTTTACTGCTATTTTTATTTCCATATATCTTAGTTCTTATTCCAAATAAAAATTTATTGTTTGATGTTGTATCTGGACCTTGTAATTATTTTAAATAACAGACTTAAAATAGAAATAAGAATAATTAATACCAAAGCAGCCGTCCAAGCCTGGTTATTCCAATCTTCAAAAGGAGCTTTCGCGTAATCATAAATATAAACTGTTAATGAAGCGATTGGCTGCCCGATAGAAGTTGACCAGAAACGGTTCCCCAATGCAGTAAAAAGAAGTGGGGCCGTTTCACCGGCAGCTCTTGAAAGGGCCAGCAAAATACCTGTTGCAATTCCTTTCCAAGCAGTTTTTAATACAATTGAAACTGTTGTTTTCCACTTTGGAATACCTAGCGAAAGCGCGGTTTCTCTTAAAGATTGCGGAACAATTTTAATCATTTCGTCGGTAGTACGAGTGATTGTAGGAATCATTATTATACCTAAAGCGATTCCACCTGCAAGCGCAGAAAATTGTTTCATCGGTATTACAACTAATGAATAAACAACTACTCCAACAACAATTGAAGGAACACCGCTAAGTACATCGGCGAAAAACCTGACAACATTTCCAAATTTATTCTTCCCGAATTCCGACAAATAAATACCTGCAGACATGCCGACCGGAATGCCAATAGACCCTCCAATACCTAACATTATTAGGGTCCCGACAATTGCATTAGCCATTCCACCGCCAGGTTCCCCCACCGGTTTAGGCATTTCAATAAAAAAATCGATATTTAAATGTGAAATGCCTTTAGAAACCGTATAATAAATTATAAATATCAGCGGAATAATTGATATAACAGCCGCTAAAACCGAAAGCGACAACATTATTAAGTTTATAATTTTTTTCTTATATAGATATAAATTCGACTTCATCGCACCGTTTTCCATTTTCTATCCATACTCCAGACTAACAATCTTGCCAAAGCATTTATAATTATCGTAATTACAAACAAAACTAAAGCTAAATGTATTAATGAACTGATATACATATCCGAAGTAGCTTCGGTAAATTCGTTTGCAATTGCGCTTGCCATAGTATATGAGGGATCAAACAAAGAAGCGGAAATTAAAGGCCTGTTTCCTATTACCATTGTTACTGCCATTGTTTCTCCCACAGCCCTGCCAAGTCCCAGCATGCTTGCTCCTAGAATTCCTGATTTTACTTCTTTAAGAACAATAAGAATAGACTCCCATTTTGTAGCGCCTAAAGCTAATGCGGCTTCTCTTTGATCATGCGGGACTGATCTAATAATATCTCTTGAAATTGAAGCAATAATAGGAAGAATCATAATCGATAAAATTAATACGGCAGCAAGCAGACCGAAACCATAAGGTGGTCCCTGAAAAAAAGGTAAAAATCCAAAATTTTGGGATAAGAATGGCTGGACATCATTTCTAATCCAGGGGACAAGAACAAATATTCCCCAAAGACCGTAAACGACGCTTGGAATTCCCGCTAATAATTCCACAAGGTAAGATGCGGGTTTTTCAAGCCATGACGGAGCAATTTCAGAAAGGAATACCGCAACGCCAATACTTAAAGGAACCGAAATTAAAAGCGCAAGCATTGATGAAACTATTGTACCGTAAATAATTGGCAAAGCGCCGAACATTTCTCTTACAGGGTCCCACGCGCTGCTTACGAGAAATCCCCAGCCGAATTTTTCAATTGACGGTTTCGCACCCGCGTACATTTCATAAGCCATTAGAATAACAAGGATTAAAACGACAGCTGCAAAAAAACCGGTAATTTTTTCAAAAAATATATCACCCAGATTATTTGATGTATAAATTGAGCCGTTTTTATTTTTGAAGAATTTCAAAATATTTCCTTAAAAAATTATTTTATTTTTTTCCCGTTTGCGGTTATCGTATTTATTTTATTTCTGCACATTTTGATAATTTTATTGGGCAGAGGCGAATAATATAAATCCGTAGTGTATGATTGTCCTTTATCCATTGCCCAATATAAGAAATCAACCAATGCATTAGCTTTCTCCTCATTCTTCATATTCTTATAAACAAGCAGCCATGTAAAACCTGAAATCGGATATGAATCTTTTCCATCCGCATCCGTAATAGAAACACGTAAATCTGCAGGCATATTGTTTAAAATTTCTCCTGTAGCAGCGGTAACGGATTTAAAAGAAGGTTCAATAAAATAACCGTTTTTATTCTTCATAAAAGCATAATTTATATTATTATGAACCGCGAAAGCCAGTTCAATATATCCGATTGAACCCTCTGTTTGTTTAATAAATCCCGCAACTCCGTCGTTCCCTTTTCCTCCAAGACCAACAGGCCAGTTAACTGCTTTGCCAGTACCTACCTTTATTTGCCACTCTTTACTAACTTTTGATAAATAATCGGTAAAAATATATGTAGTTCCGCTTCCATCGGATCTATGCGCAACTAAAATTGCGGAAGCGGGCAAATTTATACCGGGATTTATTTTTTGAATTTCAATATCGTTCCAATAATAAATTTTACCTAGAAAAATATCAGCGAGCACCTGACCGGTTAATTTCAGTCCTTTTCCTACTCCCGGGATATTATAACTAATAACAACGGCTCCTATTACAGTTGGAATATGCAGAACTTCCGTACCCCGTTTATCTTTTACCTCTAACAATTGCTTATCACTCATTGGACCGTCTGTCGCGCCAAAATCAACAGTACCTTCAAGCACCTGTCTAATTCCGCCACCGCTTCCGATTACCTGATAATTAAACTGCACGCCGGTTAATTTTTTATACTCATCAAACCATTTAGTATAAATTACTGCAGGGAAAGTTGCGCCTGCGCCGTTTAGTTGAAGTTGAGCAAATGAATAACCGGATGTAAAAAAAATAAATAATAAAATTAAAATTGATTTTTTATTCAGCATATTTTCTTGAGTATTATTTTTTATAGTCCTTAAATATTTATCAACAATTAACATGGTTCTATATTTTTCTAATAATTATATTAAAGATGAATAAGGAATTTAAAATAAGCTTCTAAATTATTTTTTACATCCTAAAAAAGGAAATACTTTTGAATTCTTCCTATTAACCTTAGCATATTTTCTATTATAAGTCGTTACTCAAACGCAAAATACAACCGATATATTTAATTTGCTTAATTTATAGAGTATTAATAATATAATTTGAATTTGGAATGAGCTTAAAAATTTATATAAATTATTTAAGTGAAATATTCAACCAAGATTTTATTTCAGTTTTTTATATGAAAATAATGAGCAATAAATTGCTACGAACTTTTTTGTTATTATATATAATTAAATTTATGGTGTTAAGAATTAGAATAGAACATAGCGGAAGGCTGAAAATCTATAATTTAGCAAAGCTAATAAATCATAAATATACTTAGTAAAATAATTAGGATTTATTATCAACCCTCATTTTCAACTATTAGTTTTGACATTCCCCATTCACTGAATTTACTTTTTATAAAATCAATTACTTTTTGATGTTCTTCGCTTCCGTTTGAATTTACCTTCATTGGTTCACCAAGTGCGAACCTGACAATTTTATTCGTATCTAACTTCCCAAATTCTTTAATTTTTTTTCCGTTAGGCCATGCATTAGATAAAATTGCAACAGGAACTACATAAACATCGTTCTTTTTTGCTAATTTAATTCCGAGTGAATTAAATGTTGAAATTTCTAAAACTTCGCTTCTAGTTTTCTGCGGGAAAATTATTATCGACCTGCCTTCTTTTAATCTCTCACTTCCTTCGTCAATTACAAGTTTCAAATCTTCTCGAGGATTTGATCTGCCTACCATAATAGGGTGTCTCGCTCTTGCAACCGGTCCGAATAATGGATATTCTCCGAGCTGCTTTTTGATGACGTAAACAACTGATTTTGAAGGCTGAATAATAGTAGGTAAAATCACGGTTTCAAGAGTGCTCATATGATTGCCGATAAAAACTGCCGGACCGTCAAACTTCTTCAAGTTATCCATACCGGTAATTTCAAATCTTACTCCAACTCTTTCTAATGCTTTAAAAAGCGCAATTGACGAAGCGGTCCAATTATATCTGTTATAAAGTTTGAACTTAGTTTTCAGATTGCTGTAGAAAACTACCCAGAATAAATTTATGTAATAAGAAAGGTTTGGGAAATGACGTGAAATAATTCCAGGTTTTCTGGTGGTTTCATAGATATCTTTTTCAGAAATATTTAGCGGGTAATCTTTATGATTCCATTTCATATAATTCGATTTTATTTATTAGGGAAAACAAATATAAAGGAATATTTAAAATAAAAAAACCCCGAAAGCATCAGGGTTTGTAATGTGACCCCAAGGGGATTCGAACCCCTATTACCGCCGTGAAAGGGCGAGGTCCTAACCATTAGACGATGGGGCCTAATTTATAAATAAATATTTGAAGAAAACAAAATACCCTGCATAAGCAGGGTATTTTTTATGTGACCCCAAGGGGATTCGAACCCCTATTACCGCCGTGAAAGGGCGAGGTCCTAACCATTAGACGATGGGGCCTAACAAACTTAAAAATTCTTTGGGTGAGTAATGGGATTTGAACCCATGACCTTCTGGGCCACAACCAGACGCTCTAACCAACTGAGCTATACCCACCATATACATTTAGTACGCCAGAGAGGACTCGAACCTCTAACCTACAGCTTAGAAGGCTGGTGCTCTATCCATTGAGCTACTGGCGCAATTAAATTATACTCAGAATTTACAATTTGAATATCTTCTTTACAAGATGTTCAAACCGGATTTTCTTCTTTAAATATTCATTATGAAAAAGAACTTTTCCATATCAATTTTGAATAATAATGGAATCTTCCGGAAATTAAGCTAAAATTAACGAGATAAATTTAACTTTTTAAGAATTTTTGTCGGGGCGGCAGGATTCGAACCTGCGACCTCCTGCTCCCAAAGCAGGCGCGATAACCGGACTACGCTACGCCCCGTATTTAAAATCTAGCATTTTCAATTTAATTAAGAACTTTCGACCTTCCCGCTTAAGGCGGGACGCGATAACCGGACTAAGCTATAAGCCCAGTATCTAAAATTTAGCACATTTCAATTTAATTAAGAACTTTCGACCTTCCCGCTTAAGGCGGGACGCGATAACCGGACTACGCTACGCCCCGAATTCAACATTCAATAAAATTTTACTACAGAACTACAAAAATATTATATTACATCTCTAAAGTCAATTTATTTAATATTTTTTACTAAAAAATAATTATTCTTGCTATCTTTATAAGAAGAATTTGGAAAGTTAAATGCCGCTCCCATTTTTTATATCCCGAAGATATACCCAATCTAAAAAACAGTCCAAATTCATCTCATTAATTTCAACTATCGCAATTTCCGGAATTGCTTTAGGCGTAGCTGTTCTAATTATAACTTTAACTGTTTTAGATGCTTTTGAAAAAGCGGTAGAAGAAAAAATTATAAGTTTTAATTCCCACATTACAATAACGGCTTTCGGCGACAGAAATTTACCAAATTATAATTTAATTATTCCAAAATTAGACAGCCTAATATCACCCTACTCAAAATCAATATCACCGTTTGTTTCTAAAAATGTAATAATTAAATCAAAAAATAATAGCGACGGAATATTATTAAAAGGAATTAATCCATTAACTGACAATTCTAAAATCAACAACTATTTAACTGCGGGAAGCTATTCATTCAATGACAATTACGGAAACAACGGAATTATAATCGGGAAAAAACTTGCTGAGAAATTATTCGCAGAATTAGGTGCAAAATTAACGGTTTTTTCTCTCCGAAATGATGAACTTCCGTCTTATGAAAATCCGCCGTCAATTGAACAATTTGTTGTTACAGGTATATTTGAAAGCGGTATGTCGCAATACGATGATATAAATGCATATGTTGAGTTAAAATCTGCACAGGATTTTTTCGGTATGGGAGACCAAACTTCCGGTTACAATATACAAATTACTGATATTTCAAAAATTGACAGCCTAAATAAATTATTACAGGACAATCTGCGGTATCCGTATTATGTGCGAACAGTTTACATGCTGCACCAAAATATATTTACCTGGCTTGAGCTTCAGAAAGAACCGGTTCCGATTATATTAGGTTTAATAATTATAGTTGCCGTATTTAATATAATTGGAATGTTATTAATGATTGTCCTTGAAAAAACATCCGATATAGGAATTCTAAAGTCATTGGGCGCAAGCAGTAAATTAGTAGTAAATATTTTTGTATTGCAGGGATTGTACCTTTCATTAATAGGAATAACGATCGGCAATTTACTGGCATTATTCATAAGTGCGATTCAAAAATATTTTAATATTATTTCCCTTCCGGGTGAAATTTATTTTATATCAAGTGTTCCGATAGTTTTTGACTGGTATAACTATTTTTTAGTCTCCGCAATTGCGTTTTTTTTAAGTATAGCGGCTTCATTAATTCCGAGTATAATTGCATCGCGCACAAAACCGCTTGCGGCAATAAGGTTTGATTGATATGATTGAATTTTTTATAGCGAGAAGATATCTTAAATCCAAACATACGGTGAATTACATTTCAATAATTTCATTTATTTCCACGCTTGGAATTACGATTGGTGTCGCCGCATTAATTGTGGTGTTATCTGTATTTAACGGGTTCGGTTCTCTGGTAAAATCCATACTAATTAATTTTGATCCTCATATTAGAATCTCAGTTGTTTCCGACAGCGCTTACATTTATATAAATGAACTTGAAAAAGAATTGAGCAGTAATGCCGTGATATCCTCCTTTTCCCCTTTCGTAGAAGGAAAGGCAATATTACTAAATAAAAAATCATACGAAGTATTTAATCTGAAAGGAATTTCCGATTATAACAATAAAGAAAACGGAATCGGCAGTGCGGTTGTGTCGGGTGAATTTGATTTAGACTCAGGCAGCGGCAATGATAAATTAATAATAAGTTTTCCGATTGCACTAAGGCTTTCGACCCGGGTGGGAGATAAAATTTCCGCAACATCTTTTAACAATATTGAAAAATCTTTTTTTTCACTTTCGCTTCCAAGGAATAACTTATTTGAAGTAAACGCGATATTTGAGACTAACAATAAGGATTATGATAATTCATACGTTTTTACATCTTTAAAATCCGCTCAAAAATTTTTAGGAATGGGACAAAAAATTTCAGGGTACGAAATTATTTTAAAAGATATAAATAATTCGGAAGATGTTAAAAATAATTTAGAAGCCAAATTCGGGGATAATATTTTTTCTATTAAAACTTGGTATGATCTGCATAGTGATTTATATTCTGTAATGCTGATTGAAAGATGGGCGGCATATATTATATTATGTTTAATTATAGCTGTAGCAACATTTAATATACTCGGCTCGCTTTCTATGAGTGTAATTGAAAAGAAGAAAGATATAGGACTGCTTCGGACAATGGGAACAACTGAAAAGTCGATTTTAAGAATTTTTATGTTCGAAGGATTACTCATTGGGGCAATAGGAACAATAAGCGGAGTTATACTGGGAATTATTATTTGTTATATGCAGATTGAATTTAACTTTTATCCGCTTGATCCTATGAAATATATAATTAATTATATGCCTGTAGAAATAAGAATTTCTGATATAATTGCAATTTCTTTTATGTCAATGTTTCTATCAACAATAGCAGCTCTATACCCGGCAAAAAGAGCCGCCAAAACTTCCATAGTAGATTCAATCAAATGGGAATAATTTTAATGAATACTATTTTAAAAGCAGAAAATATTTTTAAGTCATTTGTAAAATCTAAAGAACAAAAGCTGGAAATAATTAAAGATATTTCACTTGAACTTGAAAAAAATAAAATCACCGAAATAATCGGAGCTTCGGGCGCGGGAAAAAGCACGCTGCTTCATATTTTAAGCGGATTGGATACACCTGATTCGGGAAAAGTTGAAATTGAAGGGACCGAGATTTTTAAGCTGGCCGACGAAAAACTTTCGAAATTCAGAAATAAAAACATTGGTTTTATTTTTCAGTTTCATCATCTGCTGCCTGAATTTACCGCTGTTGAAAATGTATCTATTCCAATGATGATTAATGGAATTTCATTAAAGAACGCGAAAAAGAAAAGCGAAGAACTTTTGGAATCAGTCGGATTAAAAGAAAGATTTGAACACAAACCTGCAGAACTATCAGGAGGAGAAGCGCAGCGTGTAGCGGTTGCCCGCGCATTGGCCAATAATCCTAAAATAATTTTTGCAGACGAACCTACAGGCAACCTTGATTCAAAAAACAGCGATCTTATGCACAATCTATTTGTTGATCTTAAGGATAAGTACGGGTTAACATTTTTAATTGTAACACACAATCAGGAACTTGTAAAACTTGCCGATAAAGTTCTTGAAATGAAAGACGGTAAATTTATTACTAATTAATCTTTTCCAGATAATCGATTATCATTCTTACACCGTAACCGGTATGATATTTTTCAGTGTATTTTGTAAGTTTATGTTTTAAAGTCGGGCCGGCAATATCCAAATGCGCATAAGGAATTTTATTATCTACAAAATGTTCTAAAAATTTTGCGGCTGTAATTGCCCCGCCCCAGCGCGGACCAAGGTTCTTCACATCTGCGATATCACTTTTTAAATCTTCGTTAAAATCATCCCACATCGGCATTCGCCAAGTTCTTTCATATGTTTTATAACCTGAAGCTAATAAACTATCAGAAATTGAATCTGATTTAGTAAAAAGTCCGGATGTAAACAAACCGAGCGCGACGGCAATTGCGCCGGTTAATGTTGCAAAGTCAATAATTTCATCAGGGTTCTGTTTGGATGCAAATTCAAGCGCATCGGCTAAAATTAATCTTCCTTCGGCATCGGTATCCAACACTTCAATGCTCTTGCCTGAAGCGGTTTTAATTATATCGCCGGGGCGGAATGCGTTACCGCTGATTGAATTTTCAACCGCCGGGACAATCCCGATTAGTTCAACAGGTAAATTTAATGCAGCCGCGGCCTTAATTATTCCAATAACAACAGCTCCTCCGGCCATATCGGCCTTCATTTCAAACATGCCTGCAGTAGTTTTTATTGATAATCCGCCTGTATCATAAGTTACACCTTTTCCTACCAGCGCAATTTTCTTTTTAATTTTTGTTTTAGGTTTATAATTAAGAATTATCATATTGGGTTCGTTTTTACTTGCTCCGCCAACGGCAAGAATAGCTCCCATTTTTCTTTTCTGTAATTCTGCTTTATTAAAAATTGTAAACTTTACGCCGGAATTATAAAATTCTTTTTTTGTTCTTTTCGCTAACTCAAAAGGGGTTAATGTAATTGCCGGTTCATTTATAAGGTCTTTAGTGAAAGCGACCGCATCTATAATTTTTTCGGCTTTAAGAACCGCGCGTTCAATTATTTTTTTGTTGTTCGAATGAAAATAGACATTTATTGATTCAACTTTCTTTACATCAGTTTTGTAATTATCAAAAGTGTAGTTCCCGAGAAAAATTCCTTCCGCCATTGACCGGTAAAAATATTCTTCATCAAAATAATTTTTATAATCAACGTATTCGGGAATTTCCACGTGAAGATATTTTATTTTTTCCGTTTTCAGATTCTGAATTAATCCCGCAAAATAATTTCTGAAGTAATCAACGGAAAATTTCTCGTCAATTTTAACTTTTACTAAATAATAAACATCAGGTTTACCATCGGAGGTATTTAATGTAATATTATTTTTATCGCCATTAACAAATTCATTTTTTATCAATGAATTATTTTTCAGTTTGTTTTTGTTTTCATATAAATCAAAATTTTTCTTCAGGTTTTTATCATCGGTAAAAAACTTAACAACCGCAGAGTTACTGTTAAAAATAAATTTGGATTCTTTTACTTCTAGTTTCAGTTTAAAATTCATTTTTGCGCCTGATATTTAATTAAATATTTTTCAGCTTCCATTATTACTTTATTAACATATTCTTCTAGACTAACATCAAAAAGTCTGGTACCGGCGGCATGAAAATGCCCGCCGCCGCCGAACTCGGCTGCAAGTTTATTTACGGGAATATCGGATTTCGATCTAAAGCTAATTTTTATTCCGTTATTCAATTCAAAAAATAAAATCCCTATTTTTGAATTTTTTGTGGACAGGCAATAATTTACAAATCCGTCAACGTCGGTTTCATCAGCCCCGGTTTTTTTTAATATATCCTGTGTAATTATAATATATCCTATCTCTCCAGTTGAATTTGTATTTAGCGAAACTAATGCTTCACCCAGCAGTTTAAGTTTCCCTAAATTACCGTTATCATAAACTTCATTAAAAACATCTTTAGGAGTTACGCCGGCTTCTAAAAGTTCCGCTGTTTTTCTATGAAGATCGGCGGTTGTTCTTTCAAACCGGAATGAGCCGGTATCAGTCATTATAGCCGCATAGATAGGCAACGCGATTTCGTAATCGATATCTGTAAGTTTTGTCTCTTTTATTAAATCAAAAATTATTTCGCCGGTTGAAGAAAAAGATTCATCAACAAACATAAATTCAGATATATTTTCAGGGTTTTGATGATGATCAATACATAAAAATATTTTGCCTGAATTACGTACAGTCTCTTCCATTCTTACTACCCTGCTTAAATGGTTTAAGTCAAGGAAAACAATAACATCTACCGAATTTATAATATTGTCGTGTACTTCTTTATTATACATCTGAATAAGAGAAGTTTTATCCAAAAATTCCAGATTATAAGGTGTTGAGTTGTTATTAACAATATAGGGTTCTTTGCCGAGTCTTTTTAATAAATGATAAAACGCGAGTTCAGAGCCAATAGCGTCAGCATCCGGATTAACATGAGTAGTAATTAAAAATGAATTGTTATTGTTTAATATTTCTTTTATATGTGAAAAATCAATCATTAAAATTCCTAATAAAATTAAGGGCTTAATTTGCAAAAATTATATATAATTAAAAAATTTGTTAGATAAAAATAGAAAGGCGGAATTATTCATTCCGCCTTCTTTAAATACTATCTATTTATTCGGATAAGGATTTATCAAATCACTTTAATTAACTTCCCAGGTATTTTTACCTTTAAGAAGATCAACAAGTTTGCCTTTTCCTTTTTTCTCTGTAATATACTCTAACTGATTTTGAACACCTTCATCATAAGTAGGTTTCAATATTCTTCTAAATATGCCAACCGGTTTTGGGAATCCGTCGCTATCAGTTAAATGAGAAAGAATAAAAGATCTTGTAGGGCTTTCGTCATCTTCTTTATGAACAAGCAGATCATTTATAGAATGTTTGCCGTCATTTAAGTCAACAACAACAGGATTAAACCCGTCAAGTTTGATACCTTTATTTTTTTCTTTACCGAACACCATTGGCTGGTCGTGCACAAGATAAACTACGTTATCTTCCTTTGTTTCTTTATCAGTAAACAATTCAAAAGCGCCGTCGTTAAAAATATTGCAATTCTGAAATATTTCAATAAATGCAATACCTTTGTGTTCGGCAGCTTTTTTAATCATTTCCTGCATATGTTTCGGATCTCTATCCATTGAACGAGCGACAAATGTAGCGCCTGCTCCTAATGCCAATGAAATAGGATTAAAAGGATAATCCACGCTTCCAAACGGAGTGCTTTTAGTAACTTTACCTTTTTCGGATGTTGGAGAATACTGTCCTTTAGTTAATCCGTAAATTTTATTGTTAAACATGAGCATCTTAAAATCAATATTTTTACGGCATGCATGAATAAAGTGGTTTCCTCCGATACTCATATTATCGCCGTCGCCGGTTGCAACCCATACGGAAAGATCGGGACGGGAAACTTTTAATCCGGTTGCAATTGCAGCTGCTCTACCGTGAATACTATGAAAACCGTATGTGTTCATATAATACGGGAAACGGCTCGAACATCCGATACCCGAAACCCAAACGATATCTTCTTTTTTAACTCCAATATCAGGAAATGATCTTTGAACCTGCGCAAGTATGGAATAATCCCCGCACCCGGGACACCAGCGTACGTCTTGATCGGAAGCAAAGTCTTTTGCTTTTAATTTCACTTCTGGTGCATCTATGTTATTTGCCATTACCGCCTCCAAGGATTTCAGAAATTTTTTCTTCAATATCTGATGATTTGAAAGGTAATCCTCTCATTTTATTAAATTGTATAACCGGAATTAAAAACTCGCTTCTAATAATACGTGCTAACTGACCCATATTAATTTCCGGAATTAAGATATTTTTAAACTTTCTTAAAACTGCTTCTGTATTTTTAGGAAGAGGATTTAAATACCTTAGGTGGGCTTGAGATACTTTAACACCATTTTTTTTGCATTTATCCATCGCCTCGGTAATTGAACCGAATGTACCGCCCCATCCTAAAACTAAGAGTTCACCTTCCTGATCCCCAATTACTTCAAGATCGGGTATATCATTTTCCATATTTTTTACTTTTTGCGCTCTGATTCTAATCATATTATCATGATTATCAGGATCATAACTTACATTGCCTGTAATGTTTGCTTTTTCCAAACCGCCCAAACGATGTTCCATTCCAGGCGTGCCTGGTTTAACCCACGGACGTGCAAGATTTTCATCGCGCGAAAATGGTTGATAACCTTCCGGATCAGTTCTAAATTTCACTTCAATTTTTGGAAGTTCGCTTATTTCAGGAACTCTCCATGGTTCGGCACCGTTGGCAATATAACCGTCGGTTAGTAAAATAACCGGAGTCATAAATTTAAGCGCTAATCTAGAAGCTTCAATTGCCATTGTAAAACATTCACTTGGGGTTGAAGCGGCAATTACAGCCATAGGAGCTTCACCGTTTCTGCCGTAAATTGACTGCAATAAATCTGCTTGCTCTGTCTTAGTAGGAAGTCCGGTTGAAGGCCCTCCTCTTTGAACGTTTACGATTACAAGCGGAAGTTCAGTCATTACTGCTAAACCCATTGCTTCGGTTTTTAATGCCATACCGGGACCAGATGTAGTTGTAATTGCAAGCGAACCGCCGAATGCAGCTCCGATTGCAGAAGAAATACCGGCAATTTCATCCTCAGCCTGAAGTGTTTTTACATTGTAATTTTTATATGAACTTAAAAAATGCAGAATATCTGAAGCAGGTGTAATAGGATATGAACCTAAAAACAAGGGCAAGTCGGCTAATTGAGCAGCCGCTGCAAATCCTAATGCCGTAGCTTCATTACCTGAAATACTTCTGTATGTTCCTTTAGGAAGTTTAGCCGGTTTAACATTATAGCGTGTGGTGAATATTTCTGTACTGTCGCCGAAATAATAACCTGCCTTTAAAACTTTCTGATTTGCTTCTGCGATATCCGGTTTGTTCTTAAACTTAGAAGCAATCCAGTTCATTGAAGGTTCAAGAGGTCTGCTGTATAACCAATACATCATACCTAAAGCAAAAAAGTTTTTACATCTTACAATTTCTTTTGTTGACAAAGATGTTTCAGCCAAGGTATTAGTAGTAAGAGTGGTTATAGGAACTCTAATAACTTTATACCCTGCCAAAGTATCGTCATTTAAAGGATTTGATTCCCAACCGGCTGTTTGTAAGTTTTTTGCGTCAAACGCATCTTCATTAACAATTATAGTAGCAGTTGGTTTAATATCTTTAAGATTTATTTTTAAAGCTGCCGGATTCATTGCGACTAAAACATCAGGACTATCGCCGGGAGTAAAAACATCGCTTGAGGAAAAGTGAAGCTGGAAACCGCTAACACCGTAAAGCGTTCCTGCGGGAGCGCGAATTTCTGCCGGATAATCGGGAAGTGTGGAAAGATCGTTACCTACTAATGCAGTTGTATCACTAAATTGCGATCCTGTAAGCTGCATGCCGTCGCCGGAATCTCCGGCAAAACGCACGGTAACGTCACTTAGATCAACAGTTTCAACATTCTTATCATTATCTTGTGCCATTTTGATTTAATTCATCCTTATTATTTTTTAATAAGTTATTTATTTTGTTGAGTAAAAATATAAAAGCTATGTTCATATATCAATTTTTTATTCGGATAATTAAAATTATTTTATCCGAGACATTATATCTAATATTTCTTCTGCTGTTATAAATTGTGAAACTCTTTCAATTTCATTCCCCTGGGAATCTATAAAAATTAAAGTCGGCATACCAATTATTTTGAATTTATTTCTTATCATTTCTGTTTCATCCGACATAGTTTTTGTCATATCGATTTTATAGTTAGAAAATTCCTTTGATTTCGTTATTACCCTTTCATCAGAAAAAGTTAATGCATCCAATTCTTTACAAGGAATGCACCAATCCGCATAAAAATCCAAAATCATCTTTTCATTTTTATTTATTGACGCTTCATATGCAGAGTCGGAATAATTTTGCCATTCCGGTGATTTTTTATCCGACGGCCACAATAAATAAACGCCAAGTATAATTATCGAAAAAGAAAATACAGTTTTTAATATTCTAAATACTTTTAAGTTATTGGCGGTTTTATCAAAAATCAATAAATATAATGATGCAAAAATCATAAATACAGGAAGCAGATAATTATTAACTGATTTTGGAAGTATTGGTCCTAAGAAATAAATAGCCATTCCAATTAATAAAAAACCGAAAATATGTTTCACCGCGTCCATCCAGAATCCGGCTTTCGGCAGTGATTTAATCTTCCCCGAAAATAATGCGAGAAATAAATATGGAAATCCAAGTCCCACAGCCAAAAAGAAAAACATTAAGAAACCATATAACGGATCACCTTTTGCTCCGACGTATGTAACCAATCCCAATACAAAAGGACCTATACAAGGAGCTGCGACAATACCCATTGTCAAACCCATTAGCAATGCGCCTACGGCGCCGGATTTCGCGCCTCCCGCTTTCATAACCCATGAATTCGGGAGTTTAAATTCATATAATCCGAACATGCTTAACGATAATGCGACTAACACTCCGGCAACAGCAATAGTAACATATGTATTCTGAAGCAGGCTTCCGAAAACCGCCCCGCTTAATGATGTTATTACGCCGACAACAGAATATGTAATTGCCATTCCCAGAACATAAAGCAAACCTAAAAAGAATAATCTACCCGTACTCCCTTCGCTTTGTACGCCGAAATATCCAACGGTTATTGGAATTAACGGATATACGCAAGGAGTCAAATTTAATGCAAGTCCCCCCAGAAAAACAATCAACAAACTTAAAAACAATCCGCTTGATTCAAGAGTAGAAGCTAATGAATCTTCATCTCTAATTTCGGAATTTACTTCCTGATATGAATAAACCATATCCAGGCCTGAAAATATTTCTGAGTTGATTTCATTAATAGGAGTTTTATTATCTGTAATTTCAATTGAAATTGTATCCTGAACATCAGCCGGAGCTAAACATGATTGGTTGTCGCATGCTTGATAGTTCAGACGCACAATCAAATCATATAAACCTGTTTGAATATTTTCGGGAATTTTAAGAACAGCTCCGATAATTATTTCACCGTCGTAAACGGCGACCGGCTGATCGGAAAAATCAAATTTTATATTTTTTGCTTCGGGATATTTTTCGCTAACAATTGTTATACCGAGTTCATTAGGTATTTCAAGTATTGTAGGAATTAAAAAATCCTCATTTGGTTTATTTGCGTTTATATGCCATGGTTCCGTAATCTTTGCTTTTACCGCAATCTTTAATTCGCTGTTTTGATGTACTTTATCAAACGATTTAAATGCCTCAATTTTAACCAAATCCTGATTTATACCAATTTGCGAGAAATTAGTATTTACAGAAAATATTAGAACAAATAAAACCAGAATTAAACGAATACTCTTCATATTTTTCTCTTAAAAATTTCCTGTTATATTATTAAATATTTATCTGATAAGAAGTAAAATGACCTACATTTTCCCACTTATTTTATCTCTTCCATTTTTGAACAATCGGGAAACGCCTGCCGTAACCGAAAGCTTTAGTTGTAACTCTTAACGCCGGCGCGGCCTGTTTTCTTTTAAACTCATTCAAATCCACTAATCTTAAAACCTTTTTAACCGTTTCAGGTTCCCCAATAGCTTCAACTATCTCATTATATTCTTTATATTCTTCGAGATACATTTTTAAAATTTTATCCAAAAACTCATAAGGAGGCAACGAATCTTCATCCTTTTGTCCCGGTCTAAGTTCAGCCGAAGGAGCTTTTGTTATAATTTCGTTAGGAATAATTTCTTTATCCCTATTGATATAATTACAAATCTTAAATACTTCTGTTTTATAAACATCGGCAATAATTCCAAGCGCTCCGTTCATATCACCATAAAGAGTGGCATAACCTACGCCCATTTCCGATTTGTTGCCTGTTGTGCAAAGCATATAATTTTTTTTATTGGAAATTGCCATCAAATAAATTCCGCGAATTCTTGATTGAAGATTTTCTTCGGTTACATTTTCTTCGAACCCGTTGAATTCATCCTTTAATACTTCTTTAATTTTTTCGAATACTGGTTGGATGGTTATAAGACTTGAAGAGATTCCGAGATTATTAATTAATTTTTCGGAATCCTTAATACTTCCTTCGCTTGAATATTCAGAAGGCATTAAAACAACGTGTACATTTTCTTTACCGAATGATTGAACAGCAATATACGTAACAAGGGCTGAATCAATTCCGCCGCTAAGCCCCACCAATGCTTTGGTGAAATTTGATTTTTTAGCATAATCGCTAAGACCCATAATTAATGCGTTCAGAATTTCTTCTTCATATGAATTTTCAACATTATTTATCACTTCATATTTTTTAACCGTATCAAAAATTAGATAGTCTTCTTCATAAATTTTGCCGAGCAGCTGTAGTTCTCCCGCGGAATTAAAACACATGCTGCCGCCGTCGAAAATTAAATCAGTCTGGGCCCCGACACAGCAAACATAAGCAAGAGGAAGTTTATCATTCTTTGTTAAAACGGAAAGCATTTCCCGGCGTTCTTCTCTTCTGCCGTAGGCGTATGGACTTGCCGATATGTTTAATAAAACTGTTGCGCCTTTATCCACGAGCGACTGAACGGGATCAATAGAATATCTTCTTTGTTTCCAATAATCTGAATCGTTCCATATATCTTCGCAGATTGATATTCCTAATTTTTCATTTTTGAATTCATGAATATAAACTTCTTTAGCCGATTCAAAATATCTTACTTCATCAAAAACATCATAATTGGGCAGTAAAGATTTGTGCTGAACAAATTGAACTTTACCGTTGTAACAAAGCATTGCCGAGTTGTAAATACCTGTACCGACTTCTTCTAATTGTTCGGTAATAGTACCGAAGAGCAGACCAGTTTCAGAAGTAATTTCGGCAATTTCATACGAAGCTTTTAATACGGCTTTACGGAATTCATTTTTTTCAACAAGATCTTGAGGAGGATATCCGCAAAGGATAAGTTCGGGAAAGATAACTAAATCAACTTTATCATTAATTACTTTCTTATAACCATCTATAATCTTTTTTTTGTTGCCTTCGATATCACCAATAATAGGATTGATCTGGCACAAAGAAATTTTCATTTCAATCTTTCATAAAATTTTATAACATTAAAAATAGGTAAGTTAACAGGTTAATTCAACGTTTTTGTCCAAATAAAATTTAAAGTTGTGATTTTCAAACAAGATCAGTTATCTTTTACCAAACCTTTCAATCAAACCAACGTCTAAAAATCAGAAAACAAAGGAATTTATTATGACAGAACGATTTTACCGCTCAAGAAAAAACAGGGTAATAGGCGGAGTTGCAGGCGGACTTGCTGAATATTGGAATTTAGATCCTGTTTTGGCACGTGTATTATTTATCATTGTCGCATTGATGACAGGAATTGGGCTATTCCTTTATATAATACTTTGGATAATAATTCCCGAAGAACCATTTATTTATCAGGAATTTGGAAAAGAAACTAAGGACGCGGGAGAAAAAGAAAAGAATTCTGGAAATTCCGATACCGAAGAAAAAAAAACAGCCGGAAGTAATTTTGAATATAAATACAATTACGAAAACAGCTTCAAAAAACAAAACGGAAGCGGAAGAATTATAGGCGGTATTTTCCTAATTGGATTAGGATTGTTTTTTTTGGCTGAAAGAATTTTTCCTTATTTTGATTTTCAGGATTTTCTACCATTAATATTTATTGGAATAGGTATTTTGTTAATTGTTACTTCATACAGGAATAAGAAAAATGAATATTAAATCAGGACAAATATTTTGGGGATTATTCTTTTTAACCTTAGGAACGCTTTTCTTTTTTGATAAATACGAAATCATAAATACCGATTTCTATTTCATTTGGGATTTATGGCCTGTTGTATTTGTCTTTATAGGATTGATGGTAATATCTAAAGACACTTTTATTAAACCAATAATCGGAGCTCTGTTCGGAGTTTATGTTGCTCTTATGATATTCGGTGCTGTTAACAATACAATTTCAGGCAAATTTGTTAAAACAGATTTTGACGATGAGGATGAATTCCACTCCGTGCAGAAGTTCTTAGAGCCTTATGATGAAGAAATTCAATTTGCCGATTTATACCTAACAGCCGGAATTGGAATATGCGAAATAAGGCACTCTACAAGAGATTTAATTAGAGGAATTGCGAGGGGTACAAATACAGATTATTATTTTAATACCGAAAAAGCTGGACAAAGGGCTAAAATTACGCTTGATCTTGAAAAAGAAAATCTCAGCATAATGGGGAATGAAATAAAAACCAAACTTGATTTGCAGCTTAGCGAAGAACCTGTTTGGGATCTCGACCTTGAAATTGGCGCCGCAAAAACATATTTGGATTTAACCGATTATAAAATTAAAAGAATTGAATTAAAAACAGGCGCAACAGATACAAAACTTATTTTAGGCAGTTTGTATGATGTAACCTATATTGATGTTAAAATGGGAGCGGCAGCATTAGAAATAAAAATTCCACGCGAATTCGGATGTAAAATTGACGGTGAAATGGTTCTAATCAAAAAAAACCTGAAAGATTTTATTGAGAAAGATGACGATTATTATATAACCGAAAACTATAGTGATACCGACAATAGATTTATTATAAATGTGGAAGGCGCTGTTTCTTCTCTTAAAGTAATAAGATACTAACTAATTTTTTCCGGTATTTTTATGTTTACGTACGCCTTTGTTTTCCGCCGGAATCCAAAGGTGTTTTTTTAAAATCACACAATTATTTTCGTCAAATTCAATGCCTTCTTCCCGCAAAAGTGATTCCATAAGAAACGGATCACCGAAATGCATTCTTCCTGTAAGCGCGCCGAATCTGTTTACAACTCGATGACAAGGCAGGTTTAATTCCGAAGGCGGATTATTTATGGCCCACCCTACTGTTCTGGCAGCCGATTTTATTCCGCAAACTTCGGCAATGTGCCCGTAGGTTGTTACCTTTCCATAGGGTATCAAAGCAACAACTTTATAAACTTTTTCAAAAAAATTTTCTTTTGATTTCTTCAAATTTCTTTTCTGCTAGGTATTCTTACTAACTTCTACTCTTTCTGCAAGTTTCCATAAATCATCAGTAGTATTTTTTAATCTTTTAGCGAGACTTTGTAAAATTTTCTTAGATATGTCGGGATACTTTAAAATAAGCGTATCAATATCAGCGTCAATCGTAATAATATAAGAATCATCAAGAGCTTTAATTGTTGCAGTACGAGGTGAATTTAAAATTGTACTCATTTCACCGACTACAGTTCCTTTATCGGCAAATTCAGCAATTTTAACATCACCTTTAAAAATACCAATTCTACCTTTTGTAAGAATATAAATTAAATTGTCTTTTGAACCTTCTTCAACAATCGTATCATTTTTTTTGAAGAAATTCATCATTACTCCGTATTAGTTTTGAGCAAACTTTAGAAGATAAGCTTTTATAAAATCATTTATATTTCCGTCCATTACGCCTTGTGTATCTGATGTTTCCATATTCGTTCTATGGTCTTTCACCATATTATAAGGATGAAAAACATAGGATCGGATTTGGCTTCCCCATTCAATTTTCATTTTGCTTTTTTCAACTTCCTGCAATTCGGCATTTTGTTTTTCAACTTCAATTTGATAGAGTTTCGATTTCAATAATTTCATCGCATTTGTTTTGTTTTGAATCTGCGACCTTTCACTTTGACAAGCGGCAACAACACCTGAAGGCAAATGTGTAATTCTAACGGCGGTTTCAACTTTATTAACATTTTGTCCTCCTTTACCGCCAGAGCGGAAAGTATCGATTCTTAAATCCGCAGTATTAATATCAATTTCAATTGTATCGTCGACTTCAGGAATAACGGACACTGACGCGAATGAAGTATGTCTTCTTTTATTTGAGTCAAAAGGAGAAATCCTTACAAGTCTGTGCACACCTGTTTCAGCTTTTGTGTATCCGTAAGCAAATTCGCCTGTAATTTCAATAACCGCGCTTTTAATTCCGGCTCCGTCGCCTTCAAGCAAATCAAGCAAGGTCATTTTATAACCGTTCTGTTCGCCCCATCTAAAATACATTCGCATAAGCATATCGGCCCAATCCTGTGATTCGGTTCCGCCTGCCCCGGAATGAATTGTCATAATGCAGTTTTTATCATCATCATTACCGCTAAGCATATTTTTAAATTCAAGTTCTTCAATAGCGGTTTCTAGAGAAGCTAGTTCGCCTAAGACTTCATCAACTAATGATTCGTCTTCCTCTGCCTGGGCTAGTTCAACAAACTCTGCGACATTAACATATTTTAGATTTACTTCATCCCACAAATCAGTCCATATTTGCAGTGATTTCTTTTTCTGCAGCACTCTTTGAGCTTCGCGCTGATCGTTCCAAAAGCCGGGGACTTCGGATAAATTCTGCAATTCTTCTATTTGAATTTCTTTCTGATCTAATTTAAAGATAACCTCGTAGATTATTGATCTTCTCTTTATATTCTTTTAATTTTTTCACTTGTTCATCAAACATATTTATCAATGCTCCAGTTATTTTAAATATTTTTAATTTTATAATTACTTTACTTCTATTTCCATTCTTAATAATGCAGCGGCTAATGTTTTACCTTGAGCGTCATGTTTTAATGATACCGTTCCTCCCCCGCCCAAAGTATTGTTTAATAAAAAATTAAGCGCGCGGATATTGGGAAGTTCAAATCTTTCAACTTTTCCAAAACAGATTCCTTCAAAATGCCTGCTTACATTTTCCACTGTTAAATATTTTTTAATAATTTCGTAACCATTATCATCGTAAGCTATAATACCAACATTTGCGGCATCGCCTTTGTCGCCGCTTCTTCCGTGCGCGATATCAAGTAATTTTATTTTTTTCATATTACAGCTCCAGAACTTTTACAACAGGTTTAACTAATTTTTTTGGAATAAGCGCCGGCCAATAAGCAACCACTTCACTTGGACGCGGTCTACCCCCTGCAAATCCGGTAACGCTGGGCGGACCGGTTAAAATTAACGGGGCTATTTCTTTGCCGAATCTTTCAACGGAATTAAAATCATTTGAACGAACAGCAATCCTCATAACAACTTCATTTATATTTTCTTCGTCAATTTTTGATGCCAGAGGTCCGTGGCATGAATTATATCCGACATATTCAGTTCTAATTTCATCGAAAATTAATTCAAGATCTTCGAGACGCTTGCGTAAAATTTTATCGGCTGCTTTAGCTTTGGTTAAAGCCTGCGGCCATGAATAGGTTAAATTTCCTACTGCGGAATAACCGCTTTCATAAGAACATGAAACTTTATAGAATTCCGTTTCCGGAAATCCTTTTACATCAAAAACCTTTACTTTGTTCTTACCCAAATCCTCGAGTTTTATTGAACTGAAATCAGCAACGCAATCGGGAGTAATATATTCTTTCGGATTACCGATTTCATAAACAAGCTGTTCCGCAACGGTTTCAAAACTTACTTTTCCGCCTAGTATTTCATGCTTTGTTATAATTACTTCTCCGTTCGGATAAGCCTCTGCGATAGGGAATCCAATATTCGCCAGATTTTCAACCGATTGCCAATCTCCTAAAAAATTTCCGCCTGAGGCTTGTCCGCCGCATTCTAATATATGGCCGGCAACCGTGCCTGCAGAAAGTAAATCATACTGATTATTTTTCCACCCGAATTCAAAAATCATTGGAGCTAGAGTTAAACCTGTATCGGTAGTCCGGCCGGTAATAATTATATCAGCACCTCTTTGAAGCGCTTCAACAATCGGGAAAGCCCCGAAATATACATTTGCGCTTAATAATTTCTCTTTATGCGGAATTATTGATTCACCGGATTCCATATTATTCAATTCACATCCGGAGGAAATAATTTCATCAATTTCATCCTTAATATTATCGCCAAGCACTACAGCGATTTTTAAATTTTTTATATTTAATTCTTTTGCAACCTTTATAACTGCGCTTGCACATCCTTCGGGGTTAACACCGCCTCCGTTTGTAATTACTTTTATGTTTTTTTCCAAACATATCGGCAGAATTCTTTTCATTAACGCTGGAATATCTTTTGCGTAACCAAGTTCCGGGTTTTTATTTTTCTGTTTTTGAAGTATAGACATGGTTACTTCCGCGAGGTAATCCATTACAAGATAATCGATATCTCCCGAGGTTACTTGTTTAAAAGGAGCGTCGATTAAATCTCCCCAAAATCCTTGTCCCGATGCAATTCTAATTTTATCTTTCATAACCTTTTTCGATTAATAAAACAATTTGTTTAATGAATATATTCAAACAGAAATGATTGTCCAAATTTACAAATACATCTTAATAATTTTTTCAGCAATACTATTTAATTCACCTTTGCCTGAAATATTAAACCAATTTATTCGGCTGTCATTTCTGAACCAGGTCATTTGTCTTTTGGCAAAACGCCGAGTATTTCTTTTTATTAATTCAATTGCACGTTCAAGTGATATTTCTTCGTTTAAAAATGATATAATTTCTTTATAACCTACGGTATTAAGTGAGTTTAGGTTCTGATTAAATCCTTTGTTTAACACATTTTTTGTTTCATCAATTAATCCGTTATTAATCATATCGTCGACGCGGTCTTCTATATTCTTGTATAGAATTTCTCTATCCCAATTAAGTCCGTACTGAACAAATTCAAATTCATTTTCTCTTTTATATTCTCTCTGAAGTTCACCGATTGTTTTCCCGCTAAGTTTAAAAACTTCAAGAGCGCGGATAATTCTTTTCCAGTTTTGAGGAATCATTTTAGAAGCGCTTTCAGGATCAACTTCTAACAACAAATCATAAATCGCCTCATTACCATATTCATTTCTTATTAGAAGAAGGTCTTCGCGGCATTGCTCATCCTTATCGACAGTATCAAAAATTCCATCAATTAATGATTTAATATATAAACCGGATCCGCCCGCGACTATAGGTATTTTATTTTCTGAAAATAATTTTTCAATTAAACGCAAAGCGTCGTTTTCAAATTTACTTGCACTGTAATCTTTGTCGGGTTCAAAACAGTCAATTAAATGATGCTTTATTCCTCGCATCTCATTTGGAGTCGGTTTTGCAGTTCCTATATCAAGATATTTAAATACCTGTCTGCTGTCGGCAGAAATAATTTCAGCAGTAAGATGAGCAGATAAATTCAGCATTTCAGCAACATTTATTGACAGTGATGTCTTGCCTGAACACGTAGGGCCGGTTATTACAATTACTTTTCTTTCCAACCTTCTTTACCTATTAATGGAACAAAAGCAAATTGGGGCATTTCTTTAATTTCGAATTCATCATCTGAAATTTTATTTAATATTTTCATTGATTGAGTTTTTTTATCACCGACAGGAATTACCATTCTGCCCCCAATAGCTAATTGTCTTTTAAGTTTTTCAGGAACTGTAGGACCTCCCGCCGTAACAATTATTCCATCGTAAGGAGCAAATTCTTCCCATCCTATTGTACCGTCGGCGCACCTTAATGCAGCTCTTATTCCGAGACTATCAAAAAGTTTTAAGGCGGTATTATACAAATTATTGTTTCTTTCTATCGAAAAAACTCTCATACCCATTTTTTCCAGAATAGCCGCCTGATATCCGGAACCGGTACCAATTTCTAGTATTTTGGAACCCGGCCTTAGATTTAATGCTTCAGTCATAAATGCAACCGTATAGGGCTGTGAAATTGTTTGTCCGTGTCCGATTGGCAATGCAACATCTTTATAAGAATGATATTTCATTATATCGGGCACAAACAAGTGTCTTTCAACATCCATAAAAGCGTTCAGCACCCGCTCATCTTTTATTCCCTTTTCTTTTAATATATTTACAAGTGCTTCTCTCTCTTGCTCGAACATATTTTCCAATATTTTTTTAAATGATGCGTAAAAATATAATTTATTTTGTTAAGTTTTCATGATATAAAAATAAATTTTAGGAATTTATGTTTGAAATAATTTTGGGCGCATTTCTCATAATGGTTTTAAGGATTGCAGACGTAACACTTGGGACTTTTAGAACAATAATGGTTGTACAGGCAAAAAAATATCATTCGGCAATAATCGGTTTTTTTGAGGTGCTTATCTGGATTTTTGCTATGAGATATATATGGCAGAATATGGAAGAAACCATAAATTTATTCGGTTACGCTATCGGATTCGGTTTAGGTAATTTGCTTGGTATATCTTTAGAACAAAAAGTAGCTATTGGTTATGTACAGGTAAATGTAATTTCAAAATATTTCACTGATAAAATAGCAGACAAACTAAGGTCGTCAAAATTTGCTGTTACAATACTTCCGGCAGAAGGAGGAAGCGGAGGTTTAGCTTTGCTTATTTTAATTATCCGCCGAAAAGATCTTCCAGGTGTAATTAAACTTATAGAAGGAATTGACAGTGATTGTTTTATAACCGTTCAGCATTCAAGACCGTACCGAGGATTTATTCACGGAGTTAGGAAATAATTTTATTATTTCTGTTGAATTATATAAAAAAGCATGTTATATTTACGGACGTTTTTAGAAGATTTAATTAAAAACTTATGCGGGAGTAGCTCAGTTGGTAGAGCGCAACCTTGCCAAGGTTGATGTCGCCGGTTCGAGTCCGGTCTCCCGCTCCAAAACAAAATAAACAATTGAAAATCCACACAAAGTGGATTTTCTCATTTTTAGGCTATATTTTTAAATTGTATATTTTGATGTAACAAATAATAGAATCGAAGCTGCCGGAAAGAAAAATTTCTAATAAGTTTAACAGGCAGTAAGTTTCTAAAAACTTTACAAATATGGCGGCGTGGCCAAGTGGCTAAGGCGAAGGTCTGCAAAACCTTTATTCATCGGTTCGAATCCGATCGCCGCCTCAAAGAAGTCCGAATTCATATTGTTTTCGGACTTTTTTATTTTTAAGGTCTTCTAATTCTTCTCTATTTTACCTCTAAAATCATAATAAAGTAATGAAATAAGTAATGAATCTTTTCTAATACTTTTTGGTGACTTTAAATATTCAATATCTTTCAATAACCCAATGAACATTGACTAATAACTGATTTAATTGTACTTGATAAGCTAACTTGTTCTTTAAAAAATGCAAGTAAAATAGTATTTAGAGTAATTAAATTTATAGCTAATACATCATTTTGAATTCTCAATACAACACCCGAGATACCTCTAGGAATAAATTCAAACACCTACAATCAAAAAATAACCCCTAACCTGATATAAACCATTACCCCAATATTAACCCCTCTCAGAATTGATTTAAATCAATTGTTTTGTCCAGAATTTAATTAATTATATTTTAAGAAATGTTATTAATTATTATCTTAAAAAAATAATGGCGAAGATGTGAAAAAACTTTTAATAAGCATAATAACTTCAGAAAAGACCTGGACTAACTTTTCAAAATTTGGTTTCGACAAAGAAATATTGAGATTAAGAGATCAATTCGACTTATCATTTGTATTAAACGGTTATTCAAATGAAGCTATACTTTTTTATAATCAATTTTGCCCTGAATACTTTTTTCTTCGCCCAAATTTAGGTTTTGATACTGCTTCAATTGCTTACTTAATTAATCTTGTCCCTAGATATGAACACTATTTAATAATGCATGACGATCACTGGTTTCCTAATCCAAATTGGATTGACCGACTTTATGAAATAATGAATAATAATTCAGATACTGACATTTTTGGTAATATTTTAATGCAAGAACCAATGAGAAGACACGGAGAATATTGTCAATTAGTTAACTTAAATGAGTTCAGTAAATATAAAGACTTTGCCTTTTTACATGGTATGTCGGGTCTATTTAATTTAAGGTCCATTCAACTGCTAAAGGAATTTAAAGTACCTTACTTATTAACGGATGAAAAAGAGATAGCATTTTTAGGTGAACGACTTTTTTCAAATATTCTTTCACATCAGGGAATAAAATTTTCTCAATTCTCAGAAGGAATATTTAATTTTTTTCTTCATGGAGAAAATAATTATATAAATTATTTATTTTCTTCAGCAAATGTTGCATTTCATCAATCTGATTTTATTAAAGCAAAAGATTATTTCTATAAGTATTACCATCATTGTTCGGAAAAAAAGTATTTTCAGAATATGGATTCACTTTTTAATAACTTAGCTTCAACTCATTATCAACTTGGTGAATATAGTGAAGCCAAATATATTTGGGAAAACTTAATAGAAAGATTGCCTAATTATCCTATTCCAAATGAAGCTCGAATATTAATAAATAATTGAAATTACTATGAGGTAATATTTTGAAGGAATTTCTGATAAGTGTTGTAAGTTCTGAAAAGACATGGACTAACTTGTCTAAATTTGGCTTTGATAAAAAGTTAGAAGAACAAAGAGATAAATTTGATCTAGCATTTGTTCTAAATGGCTATCAAAATGAAGCAATTGAATTCATAAGTAAATTCAACCCTGATTATTTCTTTTTAAGACCAAATATTGGATACGACCCTGCCGCAGTTGAACATCTGTTAAAACTTATACCAATTTATAATACGACATTAATACTTCACGACGACCATTGGTTTGAAGACTCTAATTGGCTGGAGAAGATAATTGAATTAAGAACAAATAATCCTAAGATAGATATTTGGGGTAATATATTTAATAGTCTTCCCCCAAATGACATTGAAAAATATTTTGATGATAGGGAGCTTACAATTCTTACCCATTCTAATTCTAATGATTTTTTACATGGACTATCTGGAGTATATACTTCAAACGCTATTAATAAATTAAAAAAGTTCAGTTTTAATTTCCCGTTAACTTTTGATAAACATACCGCTGATTTAGGAGAAAGAACTTTTTCTTATGCATTAAAATACTTAGAACTTAGTTTTGAACAATTTCCAGAAGGAATATTTAAATTCTTATTGCATAATGAAAGTAATGAACGTGACCATTTATTTTGGACTGCCAACATTCTTGCAAATAAAGGAAATTTTAGAGAAGCACGAGATTATTTTTTTGAATATCTGAAATTTTGTGAAGAACATGATTTTCAAAGAGATTATTTAGTTGCGTTTTTTAATATTGCCCAAACTTCATTTGTCATTGAAGATTATAATACTGCAGTTGAGTATGCAAAAAAGTGTTTAACAATTAGTCATAATTTCCCAGAAGCAATTGATTTGATAAACAAGATTAAAGAGAAACTAAATGTATGATTATTTAATTGTTGGCGCTGGTTTTAGCGGAGTGGTACTAGCAGAAAGGTTAGCAAATGGTGCAAAGAAAAAGGTATGTATTATTGATAAAAGAAATCATATAGCCGGTAATGCTTATGACTATTATAATAATGACAATATTTTAGTACATAAGTTTGGGCCGCATTGGTTTCATACAAATAATGATGAAGTTTTTAATTACCTTTCAAATTTTACTGAATGGATAGAGCACCAACATATTATAAAGTCAAAAGTTAATGGGAAACTATACGATTTCCCTATTAATAAAAATACAATTAATTCTTTCTTTAATGTAAGTCTTACAAAAGAAGAGGAAGTTAAAGACTTTATTGATTCAAAAAAAGAGTTTATTAAAAATCCTAAAAACGCTGAAGAGATGGTTTTAAGTCTATTAGGCAAAGAATTATATGAAAGTTTCTATTTGAATTATACAATTAAGCAATGGAATATACACCCCAAAGAACTAGCCCCTAGTATTACTGCACGAATACCAATAAGGTTTAACAATAATAATTCTTATTTCAATGATAAGTACCAAGTAATGCCAAAAATCGGTTATACAAAACTCTTTGAAAGGATGCTTTATAATAAAAATATTACCTTACTTCTAAATACAGATTTCAAAGAAACCTTCGGTACTATTAAGTATAACAAATTAATTTATACAGGAGCTATAGACGAATTCTTCGATAACTGTTTTGGGGAACTACCTTATAGATCTCTAAAATTTGAGCATGAAACAATCGATAAAGAATACTTTCAAGAATGCCAACAAATAAATTTTCCAAATGATTACTCTTATACTAGAATCGTAGAATGGAAGCATGCAACCGGACAGAAACTCAACAAAACTTCAATATTGAAAGAATACCCTGTTGAATATCAAAAAGGACTTGAGAAATTTTATCCAATACCAATGGCGGAAAGTAATGAAAGGCTAAATAAATATCTTGTCAAAGCTAAACAAATAAACAATGTAATATTTTGCGGAAGATTGGCAGAATATAAATACTATAATATGGATCAAGTGATTGCTCGATCATTAAAATTATTTAAAGATTTGACTTCGAAATAAAAAAATAATATCAGTTATATACAGAAAAAGACTAATTAAAATGAAGTTGGTTGTAAATGTAATACTCATTATATGTAGCAATTATTATTAAAGTAGAATTTAAGGGAAATTATAAAAAAATTTTCTCTGTCTTAATTATTAATTGATCTGCTAATTGAATAAGAATTTTTGAATAACGATTCAGCGGGAATATGGTATTTATATTAATTAATTTAAGAGCCTCACCAATTTAGAATACAAATCTTCAAGAGTAACGGGTTTTAAAATGTAATCCGAAATTCCGAGTGCCGTAAATTCATTTATTGTTTTAGCTTCATTTTGTCCCGTAAGCATTACAACTTTTATATTTTTGTATCGTTCATCAGTTCTAATTTTAATAAGAAACTCTTTGCCCGACATTTCAGGCATTGCAATATCCAACAATATTAAAAAGGGTTTTTCGAATTCCATTTTTTCTAATGCTGCATTACCGTTTTCGGCATGTTGAACAACAACCTTATTAAATTTAGATCTTAACGCTTTTTCAACGAATAAACCGAAAGCCCTGTTATCCTCAACAACTAAAACTGTTTTTTTAGTTAATGAAATAACGTTTTTAATTTTCTCAATTGTTTCGGCTGAATTAATAGGTTTTACAATATAATCGGCAATGTTAAATTCAATGTATTTGGTAATTGTATCATTATCATTTGAAGCCGTCATTACCATAACTGGCGTATTCTTAAAACGGTTGTTCATTCTAAGTTTATCAACCATTTCATATCCTTTCATCAGCGGCATTTCATCATCAACAATAATTAAATCAGGCTTATATTGAAGTGCAATAACTAATCCTTCTTTCCCGTCTCCTGCGTATTGGATTTGAGCTTTAAATTCTTTTTCTATTACATGACTTAGAAAAATTCTAAAATTTTCGTCGTCGTCAATAATAAGCACTTTTATCATATTAGTATTTTTTACGTAATTTTTAATTATAGTTTTAGAATAAAGCCGTTTCGAATTAATTTTTAATAAGATATCTTTTTATTTTTTGAGTAGTTGTTTTTTCAAATTCATTATCTCTTATATGAAACTTAGTTATTCTTTTATATGCTGCCAGCTGTTTATTGCACTCTTTAATTTCATTATCAATAATTTCGTTAATCATCTCAATGTTTATTTCAAATCCTTTTGTATTTGAAAATTCAATAAAGGCCTCGGCATCCACAACTATTTGAGCGGCTATTACCTCATCATGTTTGGAATCTTCTTCCCCATAAACAATTGATTCTAAAATAAACGGACTTCTATTTAGAATATCTTCAATTTCCTCAGGGAAAACATTTTTCCCGCTTCTTGAAATAATTACATTTTTCATTCTTCCGTTAATATGCAAAAAACCTTCTTCATCAAAATATCCAATATCACCGGTTTTAAACCATCCGTCTGAAAATACATCTTTCGTAAACTTTTCATTTTTATAATAACCAAGCATAACACTATCACCCTTAGCCCATATTTCACCGCTGCCGTTTTCATCAGGGTTGTTAATTTTAATCTCAATACCGGGTAAAGGAATTCCCGCGGCATTATCTTTGAAAAAATCCAATCTATTTAATGCTAAAATGGGAGAAGTTTCTGTTAGACCGTAACCTTGAATAAAATTAAACCCGAATTCACGAAGACCCTTTGCAACTAAAGGATCAGGCGCCGCGCCCCCGGCAATAAATATTCTAATATGTCCGCCGAATTTGTTATGAATTTCCTTAAATATTTTTTTCTTTAAATCATTTGCTCCAAATTTTCCTGCTAAATCCGTAATCTTAACAAGCGCAGGAACAACAACCGATTTTACTTTATCTTCTTTAATAGCTTTAGAAATTCTTTTAAACATTTTATCGTATAATAAAGGGACGCCCAGCAATATAGTTGCTTTAACTTTCTGTATATCATCAACCACTGTTTTAAGCGAACGGGCATAGTACACAGAGGCGCCGCAATACAATGGACACAGCATTCCGCATGTACATTCATAAGTATGATGCATAGGCAGTACGGAAAGGAATCTGTCTTCGGGAAAAATAAACAGCATTTTAACCATAGCCGTAAGGTTTGATGAAATATTTTTTTGACTCAGCATTACACCTTTAGCTCTTCCTAATGAACCTGAAGTAAAAATTATTTCCGCTAGTTCATCAGGATTAATTTTAGGAAGATCATTTTTATTGACGGGTTCATTTTCATCAATTAAATTTTTCATTTTCAGGAAGCCGGAACCGCTTTTGAAATTATCCATACATATATAATGTTTCAGTTTTTTTAATGAAACTTTATGTTCTTCAAAAAGAGAAGCGAAATTTTCCGTGAAAATAATAGCTTCGGCATCCGATTCGTGAATAATATTTAATATTTCGTTTTCGGTTAAATTTTTATCAATGGGCACAGCAACAAAATTAAAACACATAATTGTTAAATAACTCAAGGCCCATTGCACTCTGTTTTCTCCGATAATTGCAATATGAGCTCTTTCATTAATTCCAAGAGATTTTAATGCAGCTCCAAATCTTAATATATTATCCAATAGTTCAGTATAATTTAGTCTGCTGATCTGCGTATTTGTCAAATCTTCCAGAGCTAGTCCGGAGTTATATTTAGCAGAACTTTGTAATACCATATCCTGCAGCGAATAAATATTAGGCACATCATAAAGTTTAAAATTTGGTTTCATTTTTTATCTCTTATTTTAAGATTGACATATCTTAATTGAATAAAAACAAAAGCCGTGCAATAACACGGCTCTTAAATATTCTTTTTATTCTGCGTATAACTTTAATATTGATTTTGCAATATCATAAAACTTTGCTACCGCCGGAATATTAACTCTTTCGTCGGGCGAATGAGCTCCTTCAATTGTAGGTCCGAATGAAATCATATCAATTCCGGGATACTTTGCTCCCAGCAATCCGGTTTCAAGACCGGCGTGAATCGCTTTTATTGCCGGTTCTTGTCCATAATTTGTTTTATATAACGTTTTACATTTTTTAAGTAATTCGGAATCCATATTTGGCTGCCAACCCGGGTAGCTGTCGCCGATAATAACTTCACCGCCGGCTAAACTTAAAACGGACGCAACTGCATACGCAATATTCATTTTGGCCGGATCAATCGAGCTTCTTTGACTTGTTCCTATTTTGATTTTTCCGTCTTCCATTTTTAATGTTGCAAGATTTGTTGATGTTTCAACAAGACCAGGAATATCGGGGCTCATTGCTATCACACCGTGAGGCATAGCAAGCAAGGTGTTAATAATTTTTCTTGTAAATTTTTTACGGAAAGCTTTTCTTAGTTTTACTTCTTTCTTTTTAAAAATTACTTTTAATCCGTTGTCGGTTGTTTTATACTCTAATAAAGAATCTTCAACAAATTTATTAATAATTTCGATTACTCTATTTTCATCGGCAGGGTTTATAAAAATTGTCGCTTCAGCTTCGCGCGGAATTGCATTTCTTAAAGAGCCGCCGGTTATTTCTGAAATTTTATATTTTATTTCTTCAAGTCTGTGCAAAAGTCTGGCAAGTAGCTTAATAGCGTTTGCTCGTTGCTGATGTATATCAAGTCCCGAATGCCCGCCTTTTAATCCAGTAACCATTAATTCATATGATTTAAATTCGTCTTTTATATCGGCGGCCTGGATTTCAAATAAACCTACCGTATCCTGCCCGCCTGAGCATCCTACATAAAAAGCGCCGTCTTCTTCGGAATCCATATTTAATAATGTTCTGCCCGAAATAAAACCAGGCTGCAATTCATTAACGCCTGTCATTCCCGTCTCTTCATCAACTGTACACAATATTTCCAAAGGTCCGTGAACACAATCAGGATCAGTCGCCAAAGCCATTGCGGCCGCTACGCCGATACCGTTATCGGCTCCTAACGTTGTTCCTTCTGCAGTAATCCAGTCGCCGTCTCTAATAATTTTAAGCGGGTCATTTTCAAAATCGTGATTAGTACCTTTATTCTTTTCGCAAACCATATCGACATGCCCCTGTAAAACAATAACAGGTTTATTCTCATAACCTTTTGTTGCCGGTACTTTGATAACAATGTTTCCAACTTTATCTTCAACAAATTCAAAGTTATGCTGTTTTGCAAATTCTCTTACATGGGCTCTAATTTTTTCTTCTTTTTTTGACGGATGCGGAACTTGAGTAATCCCGTAAAAATAATTCCAAATCAATTCAGGTTTTAATCCTTCAATCGCTTTTTGTGACATCTAATACTCCATTCTTATTTTCATATGAGAATTCAAATTACTATGTTTTTTTTACTTATTACAGAAAACTTAACTATGCCTAATATTTAAAATATCGCCGTCCTTAACCAAATAATCTTTTCCTTCAAGTCTCCAAACACCGGCTTCTTTGCATTTAGCGAAAGAGCCGTAGTTTATAAAATCGTCATAACTTACTACTTCGGCTCTAATAAATTTATTATAAAAATCAGTGTGAATAACTCCTGCTGCGTCCTGCGCGGTATAACCATTTTTAATTGTCCATGCGCGGTTTTCATCTTCGCCAACCGTAAAGAATGACTGCAGTCCTAAAATTTCATAAGAGGTTCTTAATATTTTAGTAAGAGCAGATTCTTCGATACCGTAATCGGCCATAAATATTTTCCGATCTTCCTCATCAAGATTTGAGAGTTCATTTTCAATTTTTGCTGAAAACGGAATTATATTTGCTGCCGCATCACCAATATTAGATTTTATATCGTTAATAATTTTTTGGGAATCGGCAATTGTGTTTTCATCAAAATTTACTGCTATTGTAAGAGGTTTTAAAGTAAGAAGCTGATAACCGGATAAAAACTTCAATTCATTTTCATCTAATTTTAATGTACGTAATGGATTTTCACTTTCAACATGAGCATAGCATTTTTCGATGACAGGAAGTTCTTTTTTAAAGCTGTCGTCTTTGGACTTCATTACTTCCTTTTTCAGTTTTTCAATTCTATTTTCAAGAAACGCCAAATCGGATAGAAGAAATTCTGATTCAAGAAATTGAATGTCCCGCACCGGATTAATATTATTCATTGGATGCGCAACTGTATCATCATTAAACTGCCTGATAACATAAAAAAGCGCGTCATTGTTTTTTACATTATTAAGGAAGACAGATGTTATTTTGACTTTCCCGTCATCCTGCATTCTTAATCCGGGAGTATCAAATATTTCAATTGTTGCGTTTACTTGTTTTTTGGGGTTAAAAATTTTAAAAAGTTTTTCTAATCTTTCATCGGGTACTTTTACAACCTCAATTGTCGCTTCTTCTTTCATCGAAACACCGGGCTGCATCTCGATACCGGCAAGGGTATTAAAAAGAGTTGTTTTCCCGGAATATTGTAATCCAACTAAACCTATTTGCATATTCCTCACAGAAAATTATTATAAAATACATTCGAAATATAACATAATTTTTGAAAATTAGATAACCGGAGGAATGGCATGAAAAGAATATATTTTATGATTCAATTTGCGTGTGGAGTTCAATTTCTTCCAAAATGCTTGTTACTTTAAGGCATTCTTTCAATTCCCCGCTAAAAACCATTGCTCTTCCTTTAACATGAACTTCAAAAGCTAAATTTCTCGCTTTTTCGAACGAACATTTTACGGCTTTTACCAGCTGATTTATAACTTCTTCAAACGAATGCCAGTCGTCGTTATATAGAATTACTTTAAACGGCAAACCGATACTGGTTTCTTCTTCAATATCAGGTTCAATTATTCCTGTCGGGTTTTCTTGATTCATCTTATTATTATTTGATTTCAATTCCGGATTAATTTATAAAATTGTTATTAAAAAATAAAATTTAATATATTGTGTACACAATTTACCAATATAACCGACTTAAAAATAAATATTTTTCGTTGAATTAAAGGAGGAGTAATGAAAATTGCAGTGTGTGTTAGCCACGTTCCCGACACGGCATCAAAAATTTCTGTTGGCAGCGACGGCAAAACCATTGATCCAAACGGAGTTACTTTTATAGTTAATCCATATGATGAATTTGCGATAGAAGAAGCATTAAAATTTAAAGAATCAAAAGGCGAAGGCGAAGTTGTTGTAATTAGTGTTGGACCTGACGCAAATAAAGAAACTTTACGAAAAGCACTTGCAATGGGTGCTGACAGCGGAGTTTTACTGAAAGATGATAATTACCGCGATTCAATGTCGGTTGCTAAAGCTTTAGCCGTTCAAATAAAAGAAATGGATGCAAGGTTAGTATTTTTTGGAAAACAATCGGTTGATTACGACAACTCTATTGTCGGCCAGTTAACGGCAGAATTATTAGGATATAATTGTATTTCAGTGGTAGTTGATTTAAAAATTGAAGGCGACAAAATTACCGCGGAAAGAGAAATTGAAGGCGGACGAGAAGTTGTTGAAACAAGTTTTCCGGTTGTTATAACAACTCAAAAAGGTTTAAACGAACCACGATACGCTTCATTAAAAGGAATTATGGCCGCAAAGAAAAAAACAATTGAAGAAAAACCCGCGGCTGAAAACATTAATTTAATTGAAGTTGTACAAATGAAAAAACCCGCTGCAAAACAGCCCGGGAAAATAATTGGAACTGATTCAAGCGCGGTTCCCGAATTGGTTCGTTTATTAAAAGAAGAAGCTAAAGTTATATAGGGAGTTTAAAATGGCAAATAAAGTTTTAGTATTTATTGAACAAAGAAACGGCGTAATAAAAAAAGCTTCATTAGAAGCGGCAAAATCCGGTTCTGACTTGGCAGACAAAATTGGTACCGTTTCCGAAGCGGTGCTTATTGGCAGCGATGTGGATAATGCTGGTTTATTGGGCGGTTATGGTATTAAAAAAGTTGTGCACATTAAAAATTCTGAACTAGGCAATTACTCTTCAAGCGCATATGCAGATTTATTTGCAGAATATGCAAATGAATCAGGAGCCGATTATTTTATTTTTTCTAATACTTCAATGGGAAAAGATTTAGCTCCAAAGATTGCCGTAAAACTAGACGCAGGGATTATTGTTGACGCTGTTAATTTAGATATTGACGGTGAAAATATTATTGCAGCTAGACCTGTTTACGCAGGTAAAGCAATATTAAATGTGAAAATAAACAGCGCAAAAAAAATATTTACATTACGTCCTAATGTTTTTGCCGCGGGCGAAGCTTCTGATTCAATAGCTGAAGTTGAAATTAGGGAAGTTAATTCACCTAATTTAAGTACAAAGGTTATAGATATTAAAAAATCAGAAGGTAAGCTAGACGTCGCCGAAGCTGATGTTATTGTTTCTGGCGGCAGAGGTTTAAAAGGACCTGAACATTTTAACTTAATAGAAGATTTAGCCGATGCGCTTGGCGCAGCTGTTGGAGCATCGCGCGCTGTTGTAGATGCCGGGTGGAGATCGCACGGTGAGCAGGTAGGACAAACGGGAAAAACTGTTTCTCCCACCTTGTATATCGCCTGCGGAATTTCCGGAGCTATTCAACATCTTGCAGGTATGCGATCTTCAAAGTATATTGTTGCAATAAACAAAGATAAAGAAGCTCCCATTTTCCAGGTTGCCGATTACGGAATTGCCGGTGATGTATTTGAAATTCTTCCGGCATTAACCGAAGAAATTAAAAAAATAAAGGGATAAATTTGAACAAGGTTTTAGTAGAAATATTAGGTTTATCATCAAGCCCTTCCGCAGGAGGGGCTTATGCTCTTTTATTAAAAGAAACTTACGGATCGAGAAGACTGCCTATAATTATCGGCGCCTTTGAGGCTCAGGCCATTACACTTGAAATTGAAGGCATTAAACCACCGCGTCCTTTAACTCATGATTTGTTAAAAAGTTTTATCGATAATTTAGGGGCAACGGTAAATGAGGTAATTATAAGCGAATTAAAAGAGAATACTTTTTTTGCGAAAATAAGCATTGAAGTTTCTACATTGGTTAATGATATTGACGCCAGACCAAGTGATGCAATTGCCTTGGCAGTTAGAACTGGCGCACCTATTTATGTTTCCGAAGAAGTTATGAAATACGCATCTTTTATCCCTTCAAGTGAAGATAGTGAAGGAAATTTGGAAGATGTATTCGGAAGTTCTGAAACAAAAGATGAGCCCGAAGAAAATGAAAAACCAAAAGGAATTTCTGCAGATGAGTCAAAGGTCGCTTCTCTTCATGAACAATTAAGACAAGCAATTGAAAAAGAAGATTATGAACGCGCTGCCAAATTAAGAGATGAAATAAGTAAACGTGAAGGGAACAATAATTAATTAATAGAAATATTCAGCTTATAAGTAAATTTTTTATTTATTCCAATATTCAATTTTTAGATACTTTAAATGTGCTGTTTGAAAATTAATAAATAAAACGAAATATTAACTTAGCCGAAAACAACCTTTCCTATTTCACATTCTAGGCATTTGTTTTTTGAACACTTAGATCTGAAAAGCTCAATCATACCTTGCGAATAAATTGTCTTGTTTAAATATTCTTCTAAATTCAGACCTTCTCCAACATCCCGGACAATTTTATTATCCGAATTCTGAGGATAAATATTATATAATTTTAAAACTTTTTTTGATAGATCCGAATTCCCGAAAACATTAAAATATACCGACATAAACGGGAGTATTACGTTTACAATAATTTCATCTGCTCTTGATGCGCCTACAAAATATTTAATTTCGCTAGAAGCAGGCTGATCAAAAACATAATGCTTTTGCCAGAAACCCGAAGCTTTAATTACAAATAACGAGCGAAGAGAATTAATTAATACCGTTAAATTTCTGATTTCATTAATTTTTTTAATGATGTTTGGTAAAAGTCCGCCGTATAATAAACTATAAATTATTTTTACACCTCCGGCAATTCTTATTGTCGGAAAATTCTGCGGTCTCATTTTAAAGAAGTGCCACTGCGTTTCATCATAAGTTTTTCCGTCATAAATTTTGCAAATATTTTCCCAATGAGCAGAAAGTTCTTTGGTATAGTTTGTTGTTTCCGACTCGGGCATTTTTTTTACATCTGGGATTAATCCCCCTATAGTAAATAGTGCTGATTCAAACCTTTGAAATAATTGTCCGTCGCTCCCTAATTTCTTTAGAAATTCAATATTTACCGATTGAGCAAGATTCATCATAATGGTTTTATTTTTGGAATAGCCAAGCGCTTCAAAAATAAATTCATAAAAAAGCTGCAGCCATAATTCCTGATCCTTAAAATCATCGTGCGTAAATTTTCTTTCGTTAAATCTATCATTCAAATCATATGAAATAACCGGTTCGCTTAATTTTAATTCTCTTATAAAAGTCAGTTCTTTTAATCTTTGATAAATCCTGCTGCATTTTTTATCGAACCTAAGCATTCCCATTTCTAAAAGATATTTGCTTTTAGTTTTTTCGTCAATCGCTTCTATTAAGGAAGAGCATTTTAGTTTGCTGTTAGGAGAATTAGAGATTTTTTGAATTTTAGTCTCAAACTTTTCAAGTAAATCATTATTAATGAAGTCGCATAGACTTAATGTAGGTACTTTTCTTCCCTCTTTAGTATATACATATTGATGATTAAATTTGTTAAACAATGCTACATGAAGTACAATCTTATCATACTTATTATTAATATTATGTCCGTGCGATTTCCAATTTGAATAGTCCCCGTCAATTTCAATATCTCCTACATAGGTAATGTTGCCAATTCTGATTCTTGCGTGTTTAAAATCCGGACCTGAAACATCCGGGTCACGCACGCCCGGATCAAGTACTGTAATGTCTAAACCAGATGTTGTTTGAAGAGGTTTGATAAATTGTTGGGATTTCCAAATTTCATATAGATGGGATTCATATACTTTTGGCGCGCTGTTCATTTGCAACCTCACATGTTTTCTTTCTTCAGGTTTTATAGTTTTTACCTTGAAGAAGATTAAAGGGGCAAGAAACTCTTATTAAAATAACATATTTAAAAGTTTAATTCCAGATTTTTAAAGCGTAAGTGCCGCTACTTTTTTATTATAATCGTTTAGTACGGAATTAGCAATTTCACCGAAGTTAATTGAAGCATCCGCATACAATAATGCTCTGCTTACATTTATAATATAATTTTTACTATCGATTGACTTAAACGCTTTTACAACATCTTCCAGACTTCCGCCTTGCGCGCCTACACCGGGCAGAAGGACAAAAAGTTTATTAATCAAATTCATATTTTCATTTAACTCTTGTGAGTTAGTTGCGCCGAAAACAATGCCGCAATTATTTTTTGAATTCCATTCATTCACTTTTTTAATTACTTTCTGGTAAAGGAAAGAGCCATCCTCAAGTTTCTGTTTTTCGAAATCGAAAGAACTTTTATTAGAAGTTAAAGCCAGAATAAAATTTATTTTATTCTCATATTCCAGGAAAGGACTTATAGAATCAATTCCCATATAAGGATTTAAAGTTGAAGCGTCAAGATTGAAGTGTTTAAACATCGACTCAGCATACATTTGCGATGTATTTCCTATATCCCCTCTTTTCGAATCGCCTATTATTAATACATTATCCGGAATAAGTTTAATTGTTTTCTCAAGATTTCTTAAACCTTCTATTCCGTCCCGTTCATAAAAAGCAAAATTAATTTTAAAAGCCGCTGCTGTTTGCTGCGTACTTTCAATGATAATTTTGTTGAATTCAAAAACCGGGTTATCATATTTTTTCAGATGCTCAGGAATTTTATTAATATCCGTATCAAGCCCCACACAAATATGTAATCCTTCAGAAGTTCTTACGTTTAATTTTTCTTGCGATGTCATATTCACCATTCATTTTTATTGATAATGCTTTTTGCCTCTGTATATATTAAATACAATCCCCATTAAAACTAAATTTGCCAAAAGTGAACTGCCCCCGTAACTTAAAAAAGGCAGAGGAAGTCCAATAACGGGTGTTAAACCTACATTCATACCTATGTTTATTCCAAAATGAACAAGTAATAATGTAAGCACACCAATAACAATTAAACTGCTGAATGTATCCTTGGTATGAGAAGTCAATCTTAACAATCTTAAAAATATTATTAAAAACATTACAAGTATAAAAATGCTTCCCACAAATCCGAACTCTTCGCCTACTACACAATAGATAAAATCCGTCCATTGTTCGGGAATAAATTTTAATTGAGTCTGATTCCCCTGCAAAAATCCTTTTCCTATAATTCCTCCGGAACCAATAGCTACCTTTGCCTGAAGCGCGTTATATCCGGAGCCAAGGGGGTCTGCATTCGGATCAAGAAATGAGGAAATTCTTTTCTGCTGATGAGGCTGAAGGAACCTAACACCATAATCAAAAAAGAAACTTGCGGCTAAATTAACAACAAATATTGTTGCGCTCGTAAATAAATTTCTTTTAAAAATTACCAATGCAATAATTACAAAAATTAACGTTATGATTAAAGAAGCAGTCCCAAACAAAGATGAGAATGTTACAATACCCGGTGAAAGAACCACGAACAAACCGAACAACGAGATACCAGCCCAAAATATCATTACAAGGGTTATAAAAAAAAGAACAATTGCAGTACCGGTATCAGGTTCCAGTATAATTAAAAATATTGGCAGCAATCCTATCGCAAGTGATAATACAATGTCCTTAACGGAATTAATATCTCTTTTACTATCGGATAACCAATAAGCTAAAAATAAAATCAAACCGATTTTTGCAAACTCGGAAGGCTGAAATCCAAAAGGACCGATACTGAACCAGCTTTTAGATCCAGAAATAACTTTACCAACAGCTAAAACAGCAATTAAAAAAAAGATTGATAAAACATACATTGGAACAGCTGATAAGCGGATTAATTGCGAAGGTAGAAAATATATAAAGAAAAAAATAACTAAACCAAATCCACCAAAAAATAATTGTTTTTGAAAATTTCCGTAAGCGGTTGGATGAGTTACAGTAGCGCTGTATATCGCAACAAGCCCAAATGTAAAAAGCGCCAATACTGCCGCGAACATTATAAAATCAAATTTATCCTTTATATCATAATTTATTTTCAAAGGTTTTCCTTTAATTCCTTTGCTGCAATATTTTGATTAATAGCTGCATTGCCGTTTATTCTTAAATATGCTTTTATAACTTTTTGAGCGATCGGAGCCGCGTATGTTGAACCGAAACCAACATTTTCGACCATAACTGCAATAGCAATTCTTGGATTTTCAAACGGGGCAAAACCAATAAATTGAGCATGATCTTTTCCATGAGGGTTCTGCGCCGTGCCGGTCTTCCCCGCTATGTTTAAACCTGGAATTCTTATATTCCTTGCGGTACCTTCACCCTGCACAACTTTAAACATTCCTTCTTTTACAATGTCAAAATTTTCTTGATCAATTTTAACCTCAATTTCAGGATATTCGATTGGTGTGAATTCATTTGTACCGCTTTTAATAAACCCTTTTACAATATGCGGAGTTCTCGTTTTACCGTTATTGGCAATAAGTGAAACGTATTTGGCAAGTTGTACGGGAGTTGTACTTAATTCTCCCTGACCTATTCCAAGACTAACAATATAACCTTTGGTCCATTTACCCTGACCATATACCCTATTATAATATTCGCTGTTCGGCTGAATGCCCGGTGACTCTTCACTAATATCAATTCCTGTTTTTGAACCGAATCCGAATTTAGATGAATATTCGGCCCACTTATCAAAACCGGTTTTTAATATCAACTGATAGAAAAATGTATTGCATGATTTTTCGATAGCCGTAATTACGTTAACCTTTCCGTGAACGTGCGTACATTTAAAAAATCTATTCCCAAACTGATAGCCGCCTGAACAATTAATATAATCTGAAGTTGTGATTATACCTTCCTGCAATGCAGCCAAAGCCGAAAGCATTTTGTGAGTTGAACCCGGCGGGTTTATTGACATTGTTGCTCTGTTAAACAGAGGTTTATCTTCATCAATTCTTAGGTTGGTCCATATGTCTTGCGAAGTTACAGAAGTAAAATCGGAAAGATTAAAATCCGGAGCGCTGACAAACGCCAAAACTTCACCTGTGCTTGGTTCAATAGCAACTAAGGCTCCTTTTAATCCATTAAAAGCTTCCTCTGCGGCTTTCTGCGCTTCGGCATCAATAGAAAGAATTAAATCAAATCCCTTTATAGGTTTGGTATTATGAGTGCCTTCAAGGTAATTACCAATTGTTCTTTGTTTTGAGTCAACTAATACAAACTGAGCGCCGTTCCTTCCTCTAAGATATACTTCATAAGTTTTTTCGATTCCGCTACTGCCGATATAATCACCAATATCATAAACATCGTTTGCTAAGCTTAATTGTTCGGCCGAAATTTCTTTTGTATATCCGAAAATATGTGATCCATTAATACCGAATGAATAGTCGCGCTGCATTTCAACTATATACTTTACTCCGGGAAATTTCCCATTGTTTTCCTCAAGCCATGCGATTGATTGAATATCCGCATCCCGTTTTATTCTGCGCGGCTGATATTTTGAGAATCTTCTTTTTTCATATAAAACTTCTTGAATATATCCTTTATCAAGTTTAAAGATTTTTTCAAGAAGCGGATTTAATTCAGTATTGTATTCTGAAGGAGTTATTTCAATTGTATATGAAGGTTTATTGCTTACTATTACTTTAAAATTACGGTCAAAAAATACTCCGCGCGGAGCATCAATTATACTTTTTTTAACACTGTTTTCGTTTGATTTTACTTCATAGGCCGGCTCATCAAGAATCTGCATTTTAAATAATTGGAATGATAATACCGCAAAAAGTCCTATAACAATAATAAAAATTATTTTTTCTCTTAATGCTGAACCTATTTGTGAATCATTCATATAATTCTATTGCTTGGTTTAAATACAATTATAGGCAAAGAAACCGCTGCAGTATAAAACGCAGGTAATATGCCGAACTCGAAAAATAAATTTATAATCGTTATATCGGTTTCGGATGATGCCAATAATGAGTAAAATAAAGAGTCGACAAACGCGCAAATAAATATTATTACAATAAACATTGTAGAATCCAAATTTGTTTCAACTCTTTTTTCGGAAAAAAAGTAACCTGCTAAAAATCCTGCAAGGGTTTTAGAAAACATTGCGGCTCCTATTAGTCCGCCTGAAACCAAATCAAATAATAATCCAAGTAGAAAACCTAAAATTGATCCGTATATTTGTCCGTTTCTTAATGTAAAAAAAACCAATAAAATTAATATTAAGTCGGGAACAATAAAATCAATTGAGATTAATGGAACTACAGTCAGCTGCAGAATAGCAAGCGGAATAAAAATTAGTATCGGTATTAATAATCTTAACAGCATATAATTACTTCAAAATGTTGGATTCTAAAACCTGAATTTGTTTAGCAGGTTTGATTGACATAACAAATACATTTCTAACAGACCTGATTTCGGCAAATGGTTTAACAATTATATTACTTAAAAGTCCTGAAACGGAATTTTCTTTTTTAATGATTATTCCAATTGGAATTTGAGGAGGCACAAGTGTACTGAAATCGGATGATATAATTCTATCCCCCGGATTCATTTCATAAGTAGTCGGAATATTTTTTATTATAAGCATTATTCCGTCCCATCCGAGTATTCCATCAACATTTGAGCTTTGATTTCGAACGGCAATTTTAAAATTATTGTTATAAAGAGTTCTAACCAACGAAAAATCTTTTGAAACATTTACAATAATTCCAACCAAACCTTGATCGGTGATAACCGGCATTCCTGTTTTTACAGAATCGATTGAACCAACATTAATAATTAAATTACCCTGAGTTTTTGAAATCAAAGTTGAAATAACTCTAGCAGAAACAAGCGGAACATTAGAAGTGTCTTTAAAATCCAACATTTTTTTTAATTTCAGATTTTCAAGACCATATTCTCTAAAGCTGTTAACCTTAAGCATTAATTCTGCATTTACTTTTTTTAGTTCCCGAATTTCATTTTGGTTAGAGAAAATATCAACGGCTTTAGAAGTAAGTGAGTTAAAAAGAGCAAATGTTCCGAATGAATAAGATTTAATTTTTCTTATTTCCGGTTTATCATTTAACGATAGAATTGATAGACTAATTATTAGGAGGGATACTACTAAAAAATATTCTTTGAAATTTTCAAATAAATTCTTAAATATTTTTTTCATTAGTACGTTCTTTTACGAATAAATACTTTGGAATACTTATTAATATTTTCTATTGCTTTACCTGCACCTCTTACAACCGCAGTTAAAGGATCTTCGGCAACATGAACAGGAAGATTTGTTTCCATTCTTATTCGTTCGTCGAGGCCTTTAAGCAGAGCTCCACCGCCAGTTATCATAACTCCTCTATCCAATATATCGGCTGAAAGTTCAGGAGGCGTTCTTTCAAGGGTTTGTTTAACGGCTTCAACTATCTGAGAAATATTTTCATTAAGCGCATCTCTTATTTCAACAGAACTTACCTCGGCTGTTTTGGGAATACCCCCTACAAGATCACGTCCTTTAACCTGAATAGTTATTTCTTCTTTAAGCGGAACAGCTGATCCAACCTCGCATTTAATTGCTTCTGCGGTTCTTTCACCAATTAATAAGTTATAATTCTTTTTAAAGAACTGCATAATGGCATTATTCATTTCATCGCCAGCAATACGGATCGATTCTTCATTTACAATTCCCGAAAGTGCAATAACGGCAATTTCAGTCGTACCGCCTCCAATATCAATAATCATACTACCGACAGGGGCATCGACTTCAATTCCAATTCCAATTGCAGCAGCCATTGGTTCGGCAATTAAATGCACTTCTTTTGCACCAGCATGTTCGGCTGCATCGCGGACGGCTCTTTTTTCAACTTCGGTTACGCCGCTAGGCACAGCGATAATTATTCTTCTGCTAGAAAAACTTCCAGTATTTACCTTTTTAATAAATGCTCTAATCATTCCTTCGGCAATCTCAAAATCGGCAATCACACCATCGCGCATAGGCCTTGAGACTCTTATTTCTCTATGTTCTCTTCCCTGCATCTCCTTGGCTTCATTACCCAACGCAATAATTTTTTTAGTATTTCTATCAAACGCTACTATAGAGGGCTCATTAAGAACAATTCCTTTTCCTTTTACAAAAATCAGAGTGTTCGCGGTACCCAAATCAATTGCAACATCGTTTGAAAGAAAATCAAAAATACCCATACTTCCTCTTAGTGTTTAAAGTTTCTTATGCCTGTAAATATCATTGTAAGATTAAGATTGTCGGCTGCCGCTATTACATCTTCATCACGAACGGATCCTCCGGGCTGAATTACAGCTTTAATTCCGTGCGAAGCAATTTCCTCAATACCGTCCGGAAATGGAAAAAAGGCATCGCTTGCGGCTACCGCGCCTTGCAAATCGTGTCCGAATTGTTTCGCTTTTGACGCGGCAATTTTAGTAGAATCAATTCTGGACATTTGTCCTGCGCCAACTCCAATTGCTTTTTTGTTTTTAGTAAAAACTATTGCGTTAGATTTTGTATGCTTGCAGATTACCCAAGCAAATTTTAATTCTTCAAATTCTTCTTCAGAATATTTCCGGGAAGTTACTACTTTTAATATATCATTATTTAATTTAGAATTATCTTTTTCTTGTACTAAAAGTCCGCCGGGAATGTTTTTAATCTGACCTTCATTTGTATCTGCAGATTTCAAAGTCTTTAATAATCTTCTGTTTTTCTTTTTCTTTAATAACTCAAGAGCTTCCGGTTCAAAATCAGGCGCTGTAATTATTTCAAGGAAGATTTCATTCAGCGCTTCGGCTGTTCTTAAATCTACCTTACCGTTAAATGCTACTATTCCTCCGAATGCAGAAGTTGGATCGCACGAAAGTGCTTGAGTATAAGAATCAAAAATATTTCCGTAAGAAGCTGCTCCGCATGGATTTGTATGTTTCACAATAACGCATGAATTTGAGTCAAGGTCATTAACAAGTTCAACTGCTGCGGTTAAATCCACAATGTTGTTGTAAGATAATTCTTTTCCGTGTATTATTTCAAAATAATCGTAAAAATCGCCGTACAAAAAAGCTTTCTGATGCGGGTTTTCACCGTATCTCAATTCATTTTGAAGTTTATAATTAAATCTAATCTCAGTTTTATCCAATTTAAATTCATCTTCAAAATAATCAGCAATTAAACAGTCGTAATATGCCGTATGTGCGAATGCCTTAGCGGCTAGTTTCTCCCTGGTTTCATCTTTAACTTCACCTTCTCTCAATTGTTCGAGGAAGTCATTATATTGATCAGGGCTTGTAAGAACAGAAACATATTTATAATTCTTAGCGGCGGCGCGAATTAGGCTTGGTCCGCCAATATCAATATTTTCGATTTTTGTTTCAACATCGATATCATTTCGTTTAACAACTTGCGGAAAAGGATAAAGGTTTACGCAAACAATATCAATCGGCACTATATTATTTTCCGATGCTTCTTTCATATCGGCTTCATTATCCCTTCTCATAAGGATTCCGCCGAATATTGAAGGCTGAAGAGTTTTAACTCTGCCTGAAAAGATTTCAGGAAATTTTGTAAAATCGGCTACTTCCGTACAACTGATATTATTTTCTTTTAGTAATTTGGCGGTGTTACCAGTAGCTAATATTTCATAATTAAGGCCGGAAATTTCTTTCGCGAATTCAACTATATTTGTTTTATCTGAGACACTAATCAGCGCAAATTTTTTCAACTTTACTCCAAACTAATTCAGTATATAAACCCTGTTATTTCTAATTTCTATTTTTTTAAATGCTATTTTTTTTACAACAAAAGGAAGAAGTTCATGTTCAATTTTTAAAACTCTTTCAGCAATATCTTCGGGCGAATTAACATCAGAAATATCAACCGATTTTTGAGCAATGATTTTTCCGTTGTCATAAACCTTATCAACAAAATGAACAGTGGCGCCGCTTAATTGAGCCGATTTTTCAAAAACTGCTTTGTGTACATTTATTCCATACATCCCTTTACCGCCGAAAGATGGAAGAAGTGCAGGGTGAATATTTATAATTTTATTCTGGAAAGCTTCAACAAAATTGTCGGGAATTTTTTTTAAGAAACCCGCCAGTACAACTAAATTTACATTTTGACTTTTTAATAATCCGGTCAGCGTATCAAAATTTACAAAACCTTCTTTCGGTTTATCCGACACAAGAAAAACAGGAATATTGTTTTCATCTGCAAAGATTACCGCACCGCAATCCGGAACACTTGTTACGACTGAAACGATTCTAATATCAGAATCGTAAATCTCTTGAAATAAAGATTTTAGGTTTGAGCCTCGCCCGGAAACAAAAACAGAAAGATTATACATAATCACTGGTTTTTAAACAAACAAAGTTATCTAAATAAGCTAAAATAATCAATTAAGATAGTGTATATGTTTACTATTATTTTACATTTTTTACATTATTTTTTGATTTCGACAACCTTAATTCGATATTTCGGATTTTTGACTCAATTAGTTCCTTAAATTCGTATTCATTTATTTCTAAAGCCTGATTTTTGTATTCTTCGGATTTCTTATAATCTTTCAATTCGAAATATGATTCAGCAATCAATAATTTCGCGGAGGGCAAAATCCAACGATCAATTTTGATATTTTCCAATTCTATTTTCGACGCTGATTTAATTGCGCCGGTAAAATTATTATCGGAAAACAGGATCTGCGATTTTATGTAATCTGCTTTTCCTGAAAATTTCCCGGTAATTTTACCGCCGTAATATAATTCATTTAAAATATATGCAGCATTACTATATTTTTTTTGGAACAGTAAGTTTTCAATTTTAATAAGATTCAAATACTCTTTTGGGAGACCTTGATCAAAAAAATATTCGCTTTTTTCTTTGGCGTAATAATCTTCGGGAATATCTGTATTTCCATTTCTCGCGAAAATTAAATTACGCTTCATTTCATTATCGTTCCCCATGAATGCAAAACATAATGCGATTTGATAATAGGCATATCCTGAGAATTCAAACGAACGTGTATCGTTCAGAAATTTTTCATAAGAAATAATTGCCTGATCAAAATTGTTTCTAATAAATTGAATATCCCCCATTCTTAAGTATGCGAAAGAATTTGTTTGAATGAATTCCGGATTTGATATTTTAATTATTTTATTAAGAGAGTTCTCCGCATTATTTATATCACGTTTAAGCAAAGAAGTTAAAGCGTATTGATAATTAATAACTATGTTATCTGGGAATTGCGTTAACAAATTTCTTAAAATATTTAATGAATAATTATAATCGGCAGTATAATCCGATAAAATCCTGGCTTTATAAAATAGAGCTTCATATTTATTAAATTTTCCTTTTTCCGCTGCGGTTATAATCCGGTTAAATCCCTCTTCTTTATTGGATGAAAGACCGAATATGCCTAACAGGAAACGGTAAAATGAAGGTACGTAACTTAAGGTGTAGTTAAATATTCCAAGCCCCAAATACGCGTCGTAAAACTCCGGGTTTAACTTAAGGCAATAATTTAGATTATTCACCGCATCTTTCGCATCGCCATAAGCGTCAAAAAATTCTCCTTCATACATTAATGCAAGAGCTTTAAGCTGATGTGAAGAACCGAGAAAAAAGTATAACTCGGGCAATTCTTTTTTATCCGCTCCATCTTCACTTTTTTTAATAGATAGATCGGCATACTTAAGAAAAATACCTTTATCGCCTTTATCGTTTCCGCCAATATATTTCCAAAAGTATATCTGCGAGGTGAAATAATATCCGGCGGGGTGTTCGGGATTTTCTTTTATTAATTGACTAAAAATATTTTCTGCTTTTTCAAACTCAAAATTATAAGAAGCATTTAAGCCTTTTAGAATTAGCGAATCTGAAATTTTCTGCGGATAAATATTTTGAAAAACAAGAAATGTTAAAACGATAAGGTAAAAAACATTCATTACAACTTTTTCTTGGAGAGTGAGTATTTTAACGCAGCTCTTACAAATTCTCTAAAAAGAGGATGAGCCTTTGTAGCCCTTGATTTTAACTCAGGGTGAAACTGGCAGCCTACAAACCAAGGATGGTCTTTAAGTTCAACCATTTCAACAAGATGATTATCCGGCGAAACTCCGCTGAAAATCATTCCTTTATCGGCAAGTTCTTCGCGGAAAAGATTATTTACTTCATATCTATGTCTGTGTCTTTCCGAAATTTTTTCTTTTTTATAGGCTGCTCTTGCTTTTGTTCCCTTGTTTAAGATACAAGGATAAGCACCAAGACGCATGGTTCCGCCCTTGGTTTTAATATTTTTCTGATCGGGCATTATATCAATTACATTAAATTTATTTTTAACAAACTCGGTACTATTTGCTTTCGAAATCCCGCATACATTTCTGGCATATTCAATTACCGCGCATTGCATTCCCAAACAAATTCCGAAAAATGGGATTTTATTCTCGCGTACATACTGAATAGATTTTACCTTACCTTCAATTCCTCTTTCACCGAAACCTCCGGGAACAAGCAAACCGTCGTATTGCGATAGCAGGCTGCCCGCGTTGTTTTTTTCCAAATCCTCGGCTTTAATGTAATCAACTTTAACTTTTACATTATTTTCAGCCCCGGCATGAATAAAGGATTCGCTTATGCTTTTATAAGCGTCCTGTACTTCGGTATATTTTCCGGCTACGGCAATTCTTATTTCGCCTTCGGGTTCCTGAATTTGATGAACAAATTCCTCCCATTTATCAAGCTCAATATTTATATCCGGCAGTTTTAATTTTTTTAGCACAATGCGGTCAAGATTCTGTTTATGCAAAACGAGCGGAACTTCATAAATAGAACTACAATCATAAGCTGAAATAACAGCTTCGGGGTCAACATTGCAGAAAAGAGCAATTTTTTCTTTTAAGTCATTTCCTAACTCAACTTCTGATCTGCACACAAGCGCGTTAGGCTGAATTCCAAGTTCGAGAAGATTTTTAACACTATGCTGAGTAGGTTTCGTTTTTACTTCACCGGCAGACGCAATGTAAGGAACCAATGTAACATGGATACTCATTGTATTTTTGCGTCCCAAATCGGACATTAACTGACGTATAGATTCCATAAAAGGAAGACTTTCAATATCGCCAACCGTTCCGCCAATTTCGGTAATAATAATATCATATTTTGAAGAATCGCCGAGCAGTTTCATTCTGCGTTTTATTTCGTCGGTAATATGAGGAATAACTTGTACTGTAGCGCCAAGATAATCACCGCGTCTTTCTTTAGTGATTACTTCATGGTACACCTGCCCTGTTGTTGTATTATTGGCTTTAGACATATTAACGTCTAAAAATCTTTCATAATGACCAAGATCAAGGTCGGTTTCAGCGCCGTCGTCGGTAACATAAACTTCACCGTGCTGAAAAGGGCTCATTGTTCCCGGGTCCACATTAATATAAGGGTCAAATTTTTGAACGGTTACGCTGTAGCCGCGAAGTTTTAGCAGAAGTCCAAGTGCAGAAGCCGTTATGCCTTTTCCTAAAGAAGAAACCACACCCCCGGTAATGAAGATGTACTTAACTTTCTTTTTGAAATCCATATTCTTCAGGCGACGACTATATTATTTTTTGAATGCACAAAGATATAAAAAATATTTTACATGTCTATAAATAAATGAAATATTTTAAAGAATATTATTCTTTTTTTATGCTTTTCTTAAATCCTTTACTAAACCAGTATATTTTTTCTCAATTTTAAAACCAAATTTGTAAAAATATTCAGGTCTGAAAAAACCTGTGGTAACAAATTCAATTTTTTCGGCAAGCTGCCTGTTAAATAATTCATTCATTAACTTATCGCTAATTCCAAGTCTTCTGTATCTTTCAGAAACCACGATTTTATCCATATGCACAGAATTTTCTGAAGAACGATAATAAAACAATCCGCCAATTATATATCCCCTATCAGAAATAGCCACTAAAAATTGATGTTCCGCTTTAAATGTAACCATTAGATTTTCTTCGACAAATAATTGATGAAGCCTTGAAATTTCTTTTGGCGAAACAGGTTTTCTTATTGAAAAAGGATTCCCGTCGTAGTCTTGATATTGCACAACTAAATTTACCGAAGGCGCTCCTTCAGATTTGGAATATATTAATTCAGCATAATCTGCAGGTTTTAAATGAGGGTATGTTAAACGTGAAATAAAATATTCTTCGTCTCCAGAAATTACAAGTTCATTTTTAATATTTGAAAATTTGGAAAGAGCGTCTTCATTTGAAATTTCTTTTCTTCTTTGCTCCGTAATAATTTCTTTTAATATACTTTTTAAATTTTTTGTAGAGTTCTGGAATACAGTTTCATAAAAGAACCGGGTTCTTGTAGCAGGAAAGCTCAATTCAACATCAGCAAGTCTGTACGTTTCATATAGTTCATGCAGCATTTCTGCCTGTGCTGTTGCGGCTGCTCCGCCGTTAAGTTTAAACCATCTGTGAAATCTTTTAATAGCAAAATATAAACGTTTCGGGAGGAAACCGTTATTTTCAATATTTGTCAGAAATTCTTTTAAACTATTTTCAATAACATCGGAACTTTCCAAGTTATATAATTTTTCTTTTTCAATTAAAAGATCCGACAATACTTTAACACCTTTTTCCGTCCCTTCAGCGTTTATTATTCCCGAAAAAACATAATTCCAGATCGTATCTCTTTTTAAGAATGGGAATTCAATTTCAGTCGCCTTAATAAAATGTTCATTTAGTTTTTCTAAGAAGATAAAAATAGAATCCGACTCAATACGATAAGATATCGAAGTAAGTCTTGTTCCCGTTTGATAATCATGCGAAGGAATAATAATATTCTGATAAGAAGGCTTTTCAATCATCATTCTATAGCCAGTAAGTTTCCAGAAATTATAATAGGCGGTTGCGGCATTCCACACAAAGAAAGGCCATAAATGATACAAACGAATTTCCTGATCATCTTTTTTTCTTACGGAACGTTTGATAAATTTTTGAACTGTATCGCCTGATATATATTCTTCGCTCCAAAGATCATATTCTTCCCAGTATCCCCCAAAATCTTCTGCGAGAGTTTGTCCGGATACTTTTGATCCCGCTAATATCTGCCAGTTTACTTCTTGCTGAACATCTACGAGCTTCAATTTTTTATTTAAATTAATAACAAGTTCGAAAGCTCCCTGAAATCTTGTTTGAACCGTAACTCTAAAACTAGATTTATATTCAAAATCGCCAATATGACTAATCCAAATACCTGAAGGTAAAATGTTGTTTAGCTGAATAATAATTCCGGTTGAAAAGAGAAATATTGCTTCGCGCAGAACAGGCAGCTCACTAATTGCCTTCGATATCCTAAGCTTATTTTCTTCCAAAATATCGGGTTCAAAAGTCAGCACATCATTCCAGCCGTATTCTTCACCTGTTTCAATATCCACAGCAACGCTTTTATTTTCGCCAAGCCATGATCTAAATTCATTTCTGACCCTTGTTCTTAATTTATTTGCCAATTCGGAAACTTCCGGCCAATCTTTCACCAATTGGTAGCGCACAAAAATCTGTCTTATTTTTTTATACCGTGCAGGATGTTTAATACCCAATACGCATAATAAATTTAACAATCCGGTTAAGGAAGAATTGCGTAAATCTTTTCTTTGATATTTTTCCTGAAATTCTTTTTGAATTTGTAATTCAACTGTTTCCAGGTATTCAATTCCTTTAACGTTATTAACAAATTCATTAATAACCGAATCATCCAGTAAGTTTTTATCTCTTAACAAATATATATCAAATAAAGAATTCAGCTCCGGTGTTTTTAAATACTTGGAGGTTATTAGGAACATTTTCCTGCGCACGTTTAGATAAGTGCTTAACTGCGGACGCAAAAGAATCTGCTTCGTAAGTTTATAAATTGGGAGAGAGTCATCATACATTAATTTGTTCAAATAGTTTGCGGCAAAAAATGAATATTCTTTTTCACCGCTTTGAAGCTGCACTACGGCTATATTCAATCCGTTTATTGAAATTTCATTTTCCGTATCAATTTTTTGAAGTTTTAAAAACTCATATTCATTTTGATCTATTACATCTTCCGTGCTGTAGAATTTAATTTTACTGTCGGGATCGCTTTGCCTGTACCATTGAAAAATTGAATCGCCAGTGAATTTCAGCAGCGAATAATTCCCAACCCAATAAATAGGATTTGTAAAAAATATTTGCAGATCAATATAACGTGATGTTAACTGGTATATAAAACTTCCGATTTTTATAAGAGATTTTTTTCTGTCAATAACTGTAATTTCCAATTCGGAGTTTAATTTTTTAATTACAATTTTCCCTTCGGCTGATTTAATATCACCGCTAAGACATCCTTTCTCTCTTAAAAACCAGTTTGGAATTCTGATATCAAGTCCGCCGACAAAAAGATCGATATGATCTTTCTGATACATTTCATTAATTAGGCTTGAAAAATTATCTTCAATAACTCTTCTTTTGTATGTTCCTTTGGCGGTAAGTTCATGGAATTCATCTGAAATTGCTCTGTCGATAATTCTAAAATCTACAATTCTTTCAAAAGGAGCTAAGAAATTATTCACAGCAGCTACAACGGATGCGTAATAATCACGCGTTTGAGATTCATCAAATTCCGCGACCTTTATTTTTTCACTTTCGTAATTCGGATATAATAAAATTGTGTTAAACGGTTTATGATCGCCGACAAGGAAAACCTGTTTTACGAGATCAAAATCCCTGAAAAGATTTTCAATTTTTTGAGGCGCAATAGTTTCCCCTTTAATGTTTTTATAAATTTCTTTTTTACGGTCGATGATTTCAATAAAATTATTTTCATCTCGTTTCATTATATCACCGGTTGCAAACCATCCATCACTATCGAAAGTTTCTTCGTAGCTATCACCGAAATAACCAGTCATAACATAATTACCTCGAATTAATAGTTCGCCGTCATCAGCGACCTTTATTTCAACACCGGGTAATTCTTTGCCTAAAGAATTTTCGATGTACTGTCCGGGAGGAGTCATAGTAATTCCTCCGGTAGCTTCTGTCATTCCGAACCCGCTCATTAATTCCACGCCGTATTTCTGGAAGAACATAAAAATATCCGGAGGCAGATATCCGGCTGCAGAAAGTCCCCATTTTAAGTTTCCCCCGGTAATCTCATCAACCTTATTTTTTATCGAGGTTTCATCCTCAAATTCTATATCAATCTCAGAAGTAATTCTTTCGTAAAGCTGCATCCATTTTTTGGGGATACTTATAAATATTGAGGGTTTTACCTGCTGCATATTTGATACCATTGTTTCAGCGGAAGGATTTTCCATAAAAACATATTCTGCTCCCCAGAATATTGCGCCCATCATTTCAAGGTAGCGGCCGAAAGTATGAAACAATGGAAGAAAAGCAAGATACCTGTCTTTATCGTTTATTTTAGGGAGCGCCATAGCACGGCAGAATCTTTTGTAAACAATATTTGCTTGCGAGAAAACAATTCCTTTTGGTTCGCCGGTTGTACCCGAGGTAAACATTATTGTAGCGGTTGATAAAGTTTTTATCCCGCTTTTGATTTCATCTAAAAATTCTTTCTGATTTTCGTTTCCTTTGTTTAAAAAAGTATCAAATGAAATTGTCCACTCTTCCGCGCTTTTACCTTCGAGAAGCACAACCTTTTTGAGATGTGTTAAACTATTTTTAATTGATTTTAATTTTGCCAGCTGTTTTTCGTCGGTAATAAAAACAAGTCCGGCTTCCGTTTTATTTAAAATATATAAAATGTGATGCGGAACCGAGTTAGCGGGAATCATTACATTTACAATTCCGGAAGTTAAACATGCAAGATCAAGTTTAACCATTGTTAAACTGTTTTCTAATAAAAAAGCGGCTTTAAAATTTTCCCCGGAACATTCTTTTACCTGGGCAGCCATAGCAAGACTGTATTTTTCAACTTCTTTTGAAATTGAATCCCATGTGTAATTAATTTCTTTAGTTCCTTTTATTATTTTAAATAAAGCTTTACTGCCGTAGTCATTTATTCTCTGTTTAAAAAGTTTCTCAACTGTAAAATTTGAAGCTGAAATAAGATTATAAATTAAACTGTCCCATTTCCTTTCATCATAAATTCTAACAAGAAACTCAGAATACCTGAACACATTTAGGTAGTCGTATACAATTTTTTCAATTTCATTACTGTACTTGTTATTTAAATAATTCCCAAAATCAAAAAAGATTTCCGTGCTAATTTCTTTCATTAAATCATTTACAAGCTGACTCGGGATAATTGCTTTAAAAATCTGCCGGATTAATTTCAGTTCTTCAGCATTACTTGCGAAATCATTTTTGACCGCATCTTTTAGTATAAACTCAAAATCGGCGCAAAGTTGTTTTAAACTAGATTCTTCAATAGAAGCCTTACCGCCAAGCAGCAATTTTAGAAACTCTGTTTGATTATTCATATTATTCAAATTTTATTTTTATCAAAATAATTTATGTTTGGGAAACGGTAAAATATTCTTGAAAAGATAATTACTATTATGGAATAGTTAAAATAAAAATCCGTACATCAATTTCCATAATCACACGAAGAATAATTAAAAAATAATTACTCTTAGCAGCGACTTAAAAAGCAAGTTTTCACTTTAAACAAAAAAGGGATGCCATTCGACATCCCTTATCAATAAAAAAAACAGCATTATTTAATTCCGGCAATAGCTTCCAGCATATCTGTGGTTAAAGATTTTGGTCTTTCCAGCGGATAACCCAAAGCGCGGTCCCAAACAATATTTGCGCATACGCCAAGTGCTCGTCCTACTCCGAAAAGAACTGTATAGAAGTCATATTCTGTTAATCCGTAATACCACTGAATAACACCGGATTGCGCATCAACATTAGGCCAAGGATTTTTTGCTTTTCCCTGTTCAACTAATATCGGTGGAACTACGTTATATAAAACATCAACATATTTAAATAACGGATAATCAGGGAGATGTTTTAAACAGAAACCCCTTTGCGCGCTGTAACGCGGATCAGTTTTTCTTAGTACAGCGTGTCCGAATCCGGGAATTACCTGTCCGCTATTTAATGTTTCCCAAACAAATTTTTTCATTTCATCTTCAGTAGGAACCTTACCGCCCATTTGATCCATTACTCCCTGGAGCCAACGAAGAACTTCCTGATTTGCCAATCCGTGCAGCGGGCCTGCGAGTCCGTTAAGCATAGCAGAATTAGCGTAATATATATCGGATAATGCGCTTGCTACTAAATGACCAGTATGAGCGCTTACGTTTCCGCTTTCATGATCGCTGTGAAGAAGGAAATACATTCTGGCAACATCGTCGTAAGGTTTTGCAATTCCCATCATATGAGCAAAGTTAGCTCCCATATCCAGATGCGGATCCGGTGCAATAATATCACCTTCTTTATATTTCCATCTGTAAATAAACGCCGCGATCTGGGGCAGTTTGGCTAAAAGATTTAACGCATCTTCATAAGTAGAATCCCAATAATCATTTTTGTGAATACCTTCGTTATATTTTTGGACGAAGACAGATTCACGCTGCATTGAAACAACAGCCGCGGAAAGCATAGCCATTGGATGAGAATCTTTTGGCATTGCTTTTAAGACATCAAAAACATATTCCGGTACCATTTTACGGTCGTTGAATTCTTTTGCTACCGATTCCGCTTCTTCTTTGTTCGGAACATCGCCCGTTAACAATAAATAAAAGAAAGCTTCAACCAAGGGCATTTCTCCGCCTTCGGCCGGCGGGAGTTTTTCAAGTACTTCCGGAATTGTAAATCCTCTGAAACGGATACCTTCCATCGGGTCAAGATACGAGATATCAGTTGTTAATGATTTAACACTTCTCATTCCGCCGATAACCTGACTAATTGTTACTTCGCCGACTTTAACTTCACCGAATTCTTTCAATAATCTTGTAGTACGCGGTCTGTGAGCTTCGATCTTTTCGAAAAGTTTTTCTTTTAAAGATACCATACATCCTCCGGATAATTAACTTGTTTATCTTATATTTGAAATTACAGAATCTGCAGCAATTCTACCACTTAAAACAGCTCCCTCAATAGTAGAAGGCAATCCTGTATTACTCCAGTCGCCCGCAACAAATATATTTTTATATGAAAATTTTAATTTATTTCTAAGTTTAATCAGTTCGACAGTTGGAACAAAGGTGGCTCTTTTTTCCTTCAGAATTAAATATTCTTTTACAACATTTTGATAAAATATAGGGAAATATTTTTCCAATTCCGAACATATTATTTTTATCAGTTCATCATCTTTCAGATTAATTATTTCATCTGCGGCGCTTGTAACAATAGTAACATATTTCCCGTGGTTAAAGAGCCAATGAACTTTAGAATCAATTAATCCGTAGAATTTCTCCTTAAACGGATTTCCATCAAGCCACAAATGAGCCGTTAATATTGGCGAATATTCAATCTCTAATTTCTGTTTGAATTCTAAGTCAGATATGTTTATAATTTTTTCGAATGAATGATACGGCACCGCGAGAATTACAAAATCGAAATCGGAGTAGCTGTCTTTTGCTGTTCTAACTTTTATAACTTTTCCATTTTCGATAACTAATTCATTTACTTTTTCGGAAGTGGTTACCTTTCCCCCGTTTCTTTCAATAAAAGATTTTGAGTTTTCGCAGTACATTTCGGATAGACTTACTTTCGGAAGCACAACAACACTCGATTTATTTCCCGTAAAAAATATTTCTTTAAGTATTTTTATAAACATTCCGGCAGAAGCCTTTTGAGCCGTAGTGTTCAGTGTACCTACAATTATTATATCCCAAAGAGATTTAATAATACCGTCACTTTGTTTTTCAATATTAAGCCATTGATCGACTGTAATATTATTATAGTCATCAGGATTTATAAAAATAAGTTTTACAAAAAGTTTTATAATTGATAATCTCTCTTTAAAACTTACTGCAGTATAATTTAGAATTCCCAAAAGCAGATTGACAGGATAAAACAATTTTGAAGCGTTTAGGTTATGTTCAGTACCGCTGTTTTTAATAAATTTTATTTTAAGGTTTTCCTGAAATAAAACATTATTTTCGGCACCGATTAGTCTTAAAAATTCAAGTGTATTTTTATAACAGCCCATTAGAATATGCTGACCGTTATCTACATTTTCTGATTTAAAACCGTCTGAGTCGATTTGATTTTTATAACTGAAGGAATAAGCCCGGCCGCCCAATTTTGGAGAGGCTTCAAGTAGATGAACCTTAATACCTTTATCGGCTAAAAAGCAAGCGGCTGATAAGCCGGCAAATCCCCCGCCGACAATTAAACATTTTGTCATTAATAAACTAGGCTGTATTTTGCCCAAACTCCGATTGATATTCCAACTTTCTCAAATTTTGATACGGAAATCTTTTCATCAAAAACGTTATAATTCTGGACCTCAATTTTCCTTAAGAGTTTTTCATAAATATGCTGCATTGCTCTAGCGGCGAACATGGAAGGCTTATCGTCGAAATCCAAAGAATCGTTTGCTTTACGGAAATATTCTTTTGCTCTATTTGCCTCTAAACTCATGAGTGAAACAAACTTATCGTTATAAATATATTTTTTCAGATCATCTTCAGAATAATTGTGGAGCTGCAAATCTTCGGCCGGAAGATAGATTCTCCCCTGTTCGGCGTCAATTTTTACGTCACGCAATATATTTGTAAGCTGCATTGCTAGTCCTAAATTTACAGCGTAATCCTTGGTCGACTTGTTTTTATAACCAAAAATTTCTATACACATTAATCCTACAGTGGAGGCAACACGGTAGCAGTATTGCGCAAGATCATCAAATTTTAAATAGCGGTTTTTCTGAAGGTCCATTTCCATACCAATAATAAGCTCATAAAATGGTTCGACAGGAATATTAAATTGTTTGATTATTCCCGCAAGTTTATTCAGTAATGGATATTCCGATATACCATGAAATCCTTTTTCAAGCTCAATGCGCCACTTGCGCAGTTTTTCATACCTTAAATCGAAAGAATCATTATTTTCATCAACAATATCATCTGTTTTCCTGCAGAAAGCATAAACGGTATTCATCGCTTCCCGTTTATCTTCGGGAAGAAGATTAAAAGCATAATAGAAACTGCTTTTACTTTCTTTCGCTATTTGTTTTGCGTTTTCAGGCATATTAGATTAAAAATGATTTCAGCATTAAAATTATATAATCTGTTTTTTTTAATTTAGGGCGATAATTTAAAACATTAAAATCCAGGTTCTCAATTTTTTCCAAAATTTTCTCTCCGCCCAGCACTGTCCAAGAAATTTCAAATCTTAACCGCAGAGGAAGAAACTGGATTAGCTTTTTCCCTTCGGTAAATAAAACTCGCGTTCTTTCTACCTGATATCTTAACAGCTCTTTAAAATTAACATTATTATCCTTTTGTACAAATACATTTTCGTCAACATCAAATTTTTTCATTTCATCCAGGGGTATGTAAATACGTCCTTTTTTTATATCTATACTTATATCCTGGTAAAAATTTGTAAGCTGTAAAGCCGTGCATATATTATCGGAATATTTATTCAATTTTTCATCGCGTATTTCAAATAATTCTAAAATTAATCTTCCTACCGGATTTGCCGAATAGCGGCAATAATTCAAAACATCGTTATAAGAGGCGTATTTTTTTATATCAACATCCTGTTTAAAGGCTTTTAACAAATCATAAAAATATTTTGGGGTAAGATTTTTTTCGTCTATTGTATTTTTTAGAGCTGCCCAAAAATCATTCTTAAAATTATTCTTTAACGATTCGGCAAAATCAATCTCAAAAGAGTTTAATTTTTTTATTCTTTCCGATGCCGTATTATTCCCTTCATCGGCAATATCATCAGCCATTCTAGCAAATTGATAAATTACAGCAATATGTTTTCTTAAACGCTTAGGAATAAATATTGATACTACGGGAAAATTTTCATAATGATTTGCCGCGTAAATAGACGCGTTCTTGTATGCTGTTTCTATTTCATTAATATTTTTCTGCATTTTGAATTAATTTATTTTCCGGAAGTAATATTTCTTTTTTGGATATGCTGAATAAAGAAATGTAAAGTTAATTGAATCTGTGCCCGAAGGGGGACTCGAACCCCCATGGGAGTACTCCCACTAGACCCTGAACCTAGCGCGTCTACCAATTTCGCCATCCGGGCAGTCATTTAAAACTTAATATCAGAAATCGAATATTTCTAATTATTATGCATGTAAAAAATAATGAAGAAATAAAATATTTGCTAATGAATATTTATGTTAGTTTTACTCAATTTCAAACGCTTCATGCGCAGAGCTGTCAATTGCCATATACTTGTCGAAAATTTTTATTGTCGTATCTCTGTCCGAATTAAAAGCACGCGGAATGTCTTTAAGATTTATTATATCAGTTATTGATCCTGTATTGCAATCGTTGGACATTAATTTAGGATCCCCTAACTCAAAAATTGATTCTTTACAGAACTGTACAGGCACAACGTTACCGTTTGCAGGCGGTTCAAATGTTTCAAGTGGCATATCTATTGTTTCATAAACTTCTTTCATAAATATTCCCCAAATCGGCAAAGCCGCTCTTGCGCCTTGACCGTAATTACCGCTGAATTTTATTCTATTATCATCAAAGCCAACCCATACTCCGGCAGCTAATTGAGGCGTAAATCCGACAAACCATGCGTCACCGAATTCCTGAGTAGTTCCGGTTTTACCCGCGGCCGGTCTTCTAAAATAACTTCTAACTCTTAATCCAGAACCTTCATTTATTACCGTCTCCATCATATTAGTCATCATATACGCTGTTTCTTCAGGAATCGCTTCGCTTGTATGCGGGTAAAAATTGTCAACAATTATTCCGTCCTTATTTTCAATTTTTAATATTGAAATCGGTTCATTAAATATACCATGATTAGCAATAGTAGCATATGCGGAAGTTAATTCAATAGGCGATACACCCGATGTTCCCAAAGCAATTGAAGGATAAAGATCAAGTTTACTTTTTATTCCCATTCTTTGAGCATACAACCCAACCTTGTACAACTGAACATGATCTTCAATTATAAGTCTGGCGCTAATTAGATTTAACGAATTTTTAAGTCCTTCGCGAAGAGTTATAAAATCCCCGGTTGACTTATCAAAGTTCTGAGGTTCCCATCCGTTAAAATTAAACGGCTGATTCAGAATAGGAAATGCGGGATAAAGTCCGTTGTCCAATGCTACGGTATATATAATGGGTTTGAATGAAGAACCGGGCTGACGTGAAATTTGTGTAGCGTGATTTAAGCCGTACGCAAAATCAAGATCCCTTCCGCCAACCATTGCTTTTATTTCGCCGGATTTAACATCGAGTACAACAAAACCTACCTCAATTGTGGTAGCGTCTCTTTTAACCGAGTCAACAAATGCTTTATCATTTTTTAATAATTCGTATATAGATTTTTTATCATCCTTTTCAGCTGTTTTATAAATTTGACTGTTCCTAATTGCCCTATTAAGGTGATCTTTAAGTACTTCTCTGCCTATTTCATTATTCCAGGACCAGCGGCTGTCAAATTGTTTTTGAAATTCCATTAAATGTTCAGTTACAGCTTTGTTAGCGGCTTTCTGCATACGCGTATCAAGCGAAGTATAAATAGTAAGACCGTCTTCGTATAAATCAAATCCATATTTATTTTCAAGAAGCGCCATTTGCTGACGCACGTATTCAACATAATGTGGAGAAATTACGCTCCGGAATCTAGCCTGCAGTTTATCCTGCGATAATGTAATTGGTTCTACTTTAAAGGCATCATATTCTTCACGGGTAATAAAATCCATTTCGAGCATATTATACATAACCAAATTTCTTCTCTGCAAAGAACGGTCATAATTTTTAGAAGGATCATATCTTACAGATGATTTTAGTAAAGCGACAAGAACCGCGCAATCCGGAATTGTAAGATTACTTATTTGTTTATCAAAATAGATTTTAGCCGCGCTTTCAACTCCGTATGCACCTTTACCAAAGTAGGAAGTATTAAGGTACATTTCTATAATTTCTTTTTTCGTATAGGTTTTTTCAATTTGAATTGCTGTAATCCATTCACGTATTTTTCTAACAACGGTATCGAATGCAGTTTCGTCAATAATTTTCAGATCGTATAAATTTTTCGCAAGCTGCTGAGTTATTGTGCTTGCTCCCTCTCTTTTAAATAGGAAAACAGTTTTGAACATTGCTTTTACAAAGCGTTCAAAATCGACACCCCAATGATCGTAAAAATCTCTATCCTCAGTTGCAATTAAGGCGTTTATTAAATATCCGGGAACGCTGTCAATATTTACTTCAACGCGATTCTGTTTGAAAAACTGTCCTATTTCTACACCGTCGGCGCTAAAAACTGTGCTGGCTAAAGTCTGTTTGGGATTTTCCAATTGCTCAAGCGAAGGTAAACCTTCAGAAACATATTGTATAAAAAGGAATGCTGAAACAATAAAGACTAAAGAAAGAAATCCTATAACAGACCAAAAGATTTTTTTGTTCCCCGTAATTGTTTTTTTTGCTGGTTTAGTTTTAGCCATTCTTTTTCCAATCAATAATTTCAAATTTATGGTTTTTATATATTCCGTAACAAGGACTATCTAACCATGTCCCCAGATTTATATAAAAACCGTTATTGTAATTTTCAAAAGCCCGGACATGAGAATGACCGAACAAAACATAATCATAACCATCTTTAATTTTACAACGCGCGGCTTCGAACAGACCGTCCTCTTCGCCGTAATTTTTTTTGGATGTATAATCACGGCTTTTCCTGCTTGATGAACTCGCTATATAAATTCCCAAATCAGGATGAATCAAAGAAAATAATCTCTGTAAAAATTTATTTCTTAAAATCTTTTTAAGAATATTATAACCTGTATCATTTTTAATTAATCCGTCGCCGTGACCTAAAAAAAACTTTTTGCCTTCAATATTTATATCAAGCTCATCTTTGTAAAGTTTAACGCCTATTTCCTTTTCAAAAAAATCGCGGTGCATAAAATCATGATTACCAATCAAATAATGAACTGAAATGCCTGAATCGGTTATACTTTTAAGAGCCGTAAAAGTTCTAAAAAATCCTTTTTGAATAACCCTTCTATATTCAAACCAGTAATCGAATAAATCTCCAAGAATAAACAGCTGATTACCGTTTTCTTTTACATAATTAAGAAATTCAATAAAAAGTTCTTCCCTGCTGTTTTCTTTTTCATTTGAAAGCAGACCGAAATGCAAATCGGAAACAAAAAAATAGGTATTGTTCAAGTCATATTCTGTTTTTTGTGAATTATAAATTTATAACAATTTAGTGAAAAAGTTAAATCGAAGTGAAATAAATAATCAAATTATTCCTTTTCTTCCCAAATGTGCGCAAGAAGCCATCCATTGGGATCAAGTCTTATATTATCCGGCTCAATTGAAGATTCAAAAATTATTTGAGTATCCGCCGATGTAATATAGAAACTATGAAATTCATCTTTATTATATTCCTGTAATAATACGTCAATTGGGAAATTATATTTTTCATAACCTTTTTGAGTTTGTTTTATGGACAATATTATTTGTCCTCTATTTTCATAACTCCAATTATATCTAAGAGAAATTATTCCTTTTCCATCAAATAACCATTGATTGAAAAAATAATCAAGATTTTTTTTCGCTGTTTTTTCGCATATATCCTTAAAGTCGATTGAAGACGCATTCTTATACTTATAATTTTTGTAATAAGTTTTTAATACTTCAAAAAACACATCGTCTCCAATTTCGCGCCTTAGCATATGCAGCGTCCAGGCTCCTTTGTTATAAACCTTTCTGCTGAATAAATCCTTTCCAGGATCATAAAGCGGACTGTCGTCAAAATCACCATAAATTTCCTGCATTGCTGACTGCAAAGCGTTTTTACCTTTAGAATGTTCCCAGTAAAGGGCTTCCGAATATTTTGCGAAGCCTTCGTTAAGCCAGATATCCTTCCAGGTTTGGAGAGTTACTGCATTCCCCCACCATTGATGAGCAAGTTCATGAATTAGTACATCTGCGAAGAACTTGTTGCCAGTGTAATATTTAAAACTAAAACCTGTAATAGTTTGATGCTCCATCGCACCGCTTGACCATAAGAATTCCGCGACGCCGTATTTTTCTTTTAGGAACGGGTATTCGCCAAATGTTGATTCCATAAAACTTAGGTAATTTTTATGATCTTCCATATCGATTAACGCGTCTTCAAAATCTTCAGGGAAACTATAATAAACAAGTTTTAATGTATCGCCGGTAATGCTTATATAATCCTCGTTAAAAGACAAATAATCCGCCGAATAAATACAAATTAAATAAGTTGAAATTGGATAGTAGGTTTTCCAATGATAAGTTTTTTTGTCCCCAGTTGTTATAACATCTATTAAACTACCATTTGAGACTGAAACCTTTGATGAATCATTAGTTATATAAATATCCATTAATGCTTTATCGGTTGTTAAATCATTACAAGGAAACCAGGTAGAAGCGTAATTAGGCTCACTTAATGAATGAACCGCCGTTCTTCCGTTTAAGTCGCCGAATATAAAAGAACCGAATCCTAGATCAACAGGTTTCCCCGAATATTTTATAGTAATCTCAAAACTTTCTTTTTCATTTTTATTTGATATGGTCAGGTCGGTACCAATATTAGTATAATCAATTTTATAACCGTTTAACTTAACACTTTCAATTGAGAAGTTATCATAGAAATTAAGATGTATCTCATCAACCGGCTTTAATAATTTTCCTGTTATAGTTACTTCCCCTTTCAATAATTCTTTTTCCGGGATCAATTCAAACACCAAATTGTAGTGTTCAACATCAATATATTTTTGATTTTCCCGGTAATAGCCGTTAAAATCAAAAGAGCTGGTAAATTTTTGAAGATTTACAACCGGAAATTTAGCGTCAATTTCATCGGAATAAAAATATATATTTACATTGGAGGTATAAATTGAAATACCGAGAAGAGCTATTAATATTGCTAAAAATAAGCTAAGTATAATGCGTTTGTTCTTGACTTTCATAGTTTCAATAATTATCTATATCAAAAGGCAAATCGAGAATAATAAATTTAATAATTTCTTTAATTGAGATACTGAATTTATATAAATATATTCAATAAAAAAATCACAGGTACTATATGGCATTTATTGGTTCATCCTTATTAAGAGAAACTTTAACAATGATATTGGCCGGCGGACAGGGTGAAAGACTTTCTCCATTAACGGAATTACGTTCAAAACCCAGTGTTCCGTTCGGCGGCAAGTACCGGATAATTGATTTTGCCTTGTCAAATTGTTTAAACTCCGGGTTAAGAAAAATACATGTCTTAACCCAGTACAAATCAGATTCTCTGAATCAGCATATTTATGAAGCCTGGAATATTTTTAATCCCGAGCTAGGCGAATATATTTATTCCGTTCCTCCTCAGCAGAAAATTAGTAATAACTGGTATACCGGAACCGCAAATGCAATATTTCAGAATATCAATTTAATTTCGGATCAGAATCATAAATGGGTAATAATACTTTCAGGCGATCACATTTATAAAATGGATTATCTCAAGATGCTGCAGTACCATATTGAAAAAGACGCTGATCTTTCAATTTCAAGTTTAGATGTTCCTAAAAGTACAGCAAGCAGATTCGGCGTACTTCAAATTGACACCGATTATAAAATTTTATCATTTATTGAAAAACCGAAATCACCGCCGGAAATTCCAGATAAACCGGGCAGTTCATTTGTTAATATGGGTACATATATATTTAAAGCATCAACTTTAATCAATACATTAAAGGAGATGGAAAAGAAAAAAATTCAAAATGATGATTTCGGTAAACATGTAATTCCTTATATGCTTGAACAGGGGCGTTCAATTTATTCCTATAGATTTGAAGATGAAAACAGGAAATCAAAACCTTATTGGGTAGATGTAGGAACCATTGACAGTTATTATGCCGCTAGTATGGATTTAATTAGTGTAAGTCCAGAGTTTAATTTGTACGACTCGCATTGGCCTTTAAGAACCGGGCAGCTTCAATTTCCGCCCGCTAAAACATTATCCCATGAGGGCGAAAGAGTAGGTCGCGCGTTTAATTCATTAATCTGCGACGGTACAATAATTTCCGGCGGACTTGTTGAAAGATCAATAATAAGCCCCAACGTAAGGGTTAACAGTTATACTTATATTACAGATTCAATTATTTTTAATAACTGCAACATAGGAAGGCATTCAAGAATAAGACGCGCAATAATTGATAAGAACGTAAATATACCCGAAGGGACAGAAATTGGTTTTGATGTTGAAACCGATAAAAAAAGATTTACGGTATCGGAAACCGGAATTGTGGTAATACCGAAAAATTATCAATTTTAGTAATACTTATAAATTTTACATTAAGGCTGATAATTCATCAGCCTTTTTTTATTTTAAATACCTAATTAATATCGTCACTTAATAAATTGTTAAATTTGTTTCTTATGAATGAGACATTAAAATCAAAACTCGAGAGTCTGCCTGCTTTACCGGGAATATATCAGTTCGCCGATAAAAACAATAAAATAATTTATATTGGCAAAGCCAAAAACCTGCGCAACAGAGTACGTTCGTACTTTCACAGCTCTGTAGATTCTCCAAAAACAAAAGCGCTTGTAAGCAAGGTAGAGGATTTTCAGCTGATTATTACCGACAGCGAAGTTGAGGCTCTTGTTTTGGAAAATAATCTTATTAAGGATTTAAAACCAAGATATAACATAAATTTAAAAGACGATAAATCATTCCCGTATATTAGAGTAACTAACGAACCATTCCCGCAAATATTCCCTACACGAGATATAATTAAAGACGGCTCAAAATACTTCGGTCCGTATACCGACGTGAAAAGCATGAAGGCCTCGCTTCGAATGATAAACAAATTATTCAAAATTAGAAGCTGTAAATATTTTATTGATGACGAAGTAATTCAAAAGAAAAAAATAAAAGTTTGTTTGGATTACCACATTAAAAAATGCGACGGCCCGTGCGAAGGATTTGTTTCTGAATCCGATTATAATGATATGGTCGGCGAAGTTGTTAAATTAATGCGCGGGAAAACTGTCGATTTAATTAACGATCTGAAAGAAAAAATGCATACGGCATCTTCGTTATTTAAATTTGAAAAAGCGGCGGAAATAAGAGATAAAATTGATCAGCTTCAGGTTTATTCGGATAGGCAAAAAATTGTATCTAATGATTTTGAAGACCGCGATGTAATTTCGGCTGCCGTTGAAGGCAAGGATGTTGCTGCGACAATTTTAAATATCCGTTCCGGAAAACTTGTAGGTAAAAAAACGTTTAAACTTTCCATTGAACTTAACGAAGAACTGAATAAAATTTATACCGCAGTACTCAAATTTTATTATAATGAATATGTTGAAGTTCCAAAGGAAATAATATTAGAAACCGAGCCTTATGAAAAAGATTCTATTTTAGAATGGCTGAACACAAAGGCATTTAAAACTACAAAACTTATTGTGCCTCAAAGAAAAAGCGAAGCAATGTCGCTTCTAAATATGAGCAAACAGAATGCAATTCTTCAATTAAAAGAAATACAATTGCAGCGCATGAAAAAAGAAGGAAATATTCCTTATGTGTTATCTTCTCTAAAAAGAGATCTGCATTTAAAAAATATTCCTAAAAAGATAGAATGTTTTGATATATCAAATCTGCAAGGAACAGATACTGTTGCAAGTATGGTAGTATTTTCCGAAGGGAAACCTAAGAAAAGTGAGTACCGGCGTTATATTATTAAAAGCGTTGAAGGTCCCGATGATTTCGCAAGTATGCAGGAAGTGATTGAAAGGAGGTATTCAAAATTGATTAGTGAAAATTTACCGCTCCCCGAATTAATAATGGTAGATGGAGGCAAGGGTCAGCTTTCAAGCACGGTAGAAATTCTCGACAATATTATCGGTAAAGATAAATATGAAATTATAGGACTCGCCAAAAGACTTGAAGAAGTAATATTAAAAGGAATAAGCGAACCTCAGTCAATCCCAAAAACATCATCAAGTTTAAAACTTCTGCAGCATATAAGAGATGAAGCGCACAGATTTGCAATTACATTTCACAGGGAAAGAAGGAGCAAAAGAACATTTACTTCAGAACTTGTTGAAATTAAAGGTATCGGCAAAACAATAGCTGAGAAACTGTTAAAAGAGTTTAAAAGTATTGAAGATATTAAAAATTCGTCAATTGAAGATATGGGTAAAATTATTGGAAAGGCAAAAGCTGTAATAGTTAAAAATCATTACTCCGCTGGTAATTCTGGCAATTAAAAAGTTCACTAAACGAAAGCATCAGGTACATCCCTGCCGAATATTTTTAGAAAAATAAATAAACTAGCAAATATTAATCCTAATGCTATAAACGGATTTAACCCGTAAGAAGTTAATATATCTCCAAGCAGCATGCATATAATTCCAACAACAACTGCATACGGCAGCTGTGTTTTTACATGATCAATATGGTTGCATCTTGATGCCATCGAACTTAAAATTGTAGTATCGGCAATTGGCGAGCAATGGTCACCGAAAACCGAACCGGCCAAGACAGAACTTATAACTCCGTGAAGAATTAGTATTGAATCGGAGTATGAGTAATCTGCAATTTGCGCCATTTTAAATCCCAGCGGTATTACAATGGGCATTATTATAGCCATTGTTCCCCAGCTTGTGCCGGTTGCAAAACTTATCAATGCGCAGATAACAAAAACAATAACTGGCAGAAATCTCGGATTCAAAGTTTCACTTACTAATGAAATTATATAATCTGCAGTTCCAAGCTGATTTGTTACATCGCTTATTGCCCAAGCAAATACAAGTATAATACACGCGAAAAGCATTGACTGCAAACCTTTTGTCCATGCACTTATTGCGTTAGTTAAACTTATTATTTTCTGCCATGAGGACATTATTATAGCAACCAGGCAAGCGGCGAAACCGGCCCATAACAAAGATGAAAACGAATTTGAATTGCTTATTATTTGCCTTGCCGAATAATCGGTTATTCCCTGTTCATTTAACGAATTCATTCCGGTTAATATTAAACCGGCTATGGTACCGAATAAAATAACCATAATTGGCACAAAACCATTAATCCATCTGGCTTTGTCTCCTTTATAAATCAAGGACTCATCTTCTGTTAATTCTTCTATCATTGAACCCGGATTTGAAACTTGTCCTTTTTTCCGCGCGCGTATTTCTGCACGGTACATTGGTCCGAAATCTCTTCTCATAAAAGATGTAAGAAAAACAAAAAATAATGCCGCTATAGGATAAAACCTGTATGGAATTGTAGAAAGCAAAACTTCATAAGCATTTTCGGTTGAGTTTATAACTTTGAGTCCGGCATCAATTAATCCGATCTCAAATCCAATCCATGAACTAATAATAAAAACACTTGCAACTGGTGCTGCGGTTGAATCTACAATATATGCAAGCTTCTCACGCGATATTTTAAGTTTATCTGTAATTGGCCGCATCATATTACCGATAATTAATGAGTTGGCATAATCGTCAAAAAATATAAGAATACCCATTAATGAACTGGATATCATTCCCATTCTGGCGTTTCTTGCGTACTTGGTTACAAGGTTCGAAAGTCCGATTGTCCCGCCGTTTTTTTGAATTACTCCAATTACTCCGCCGAATAAAAGTGTAAATAATATAATAAACATATGGTCGGAGTTGATTAATGTATTTATCATTATTGTATCGGCGAGACGAAGCAATGCAGTAAAAGGATTGTAATTATAAATAAATATTGCGCCAATCCATATTCCGGCTAAAAGGGAAACCATCACTTCTCTTAAAACCAAGGAAAGAACTATCGCAATAAGCGGTGGAAGTATACTGAACCAGCCAGGCATAACTCTAATAAAAGTTTCTTTTCCATTCATATCCAAAATAATATAGGTGCCCCACGTTTCAATTTTTAATTTCCATGAAGCTGCACCGTTAATTACCACTAAATTTTGAGTAGCTTTATTTCCTGAGGAGTTTATGATTTTAACTTCATATTCTTTTAATGAATCGGGAACGCCGTTTATTTTAATTTCGAATTCGATATCGGACAAAACAAATGAAGGGACTTTCATTTCCTGGGCTGAAAGTAATTTAGTCGCTGCAAAAAAAAGAATGAGAAAATGAATTAGTTTTATTTTCAATTGAATAAAATAATTATTTCTGGAAAAGTAATTTGGGAATAAATATAAGCGACAATTAAAGAAATTAAAAGAGAAATTTTATTTTGAAGAAAAATAAAATGCCAAGCTATCCTATTACACAAATTAAATACTTACCGCTGCTTCCTTCCGGATCTGACGGGGTTGGGCATTAACCTGTTAATAGGCGCTTGGCAAAATCAAAATTTTGGATGTGAAATATAGTGAATTTGATGACGAATTAAAATTAATTTTGTTTTTTCTTTATTCTCTTATTTATTTTTAATCATTGGTCCTAAGTTTAGATTTTAAAATATGTAATACGTTTTCCGCTGAAATTCCGCCCTCTCCTTCAAACGTGCATTTTTTCGGATCACCGGGACAAATAAGTTCACAATAATCAACTGAAGGTAATATAATTTCTGATTCATTTCCTAAAGGACCCCATAATTTTGGAGAGCATGCGGTCAGCGGACAAAAAAGTGATACTGTTTTTACTTTTAACGCAGCTGCAATATGCATAGGACCTGTACTTGCCGAAACAAGATAATCCAATGAAGCGAAATTAAGAATCGATTCCCTTAAATTAATGCCGGTATTCGGATATTCGACATTGGAAATATTTTTTAGTCCATCTGGAATATTATTATCAGTAACTACAACCCTGAAATTATTGTACTGTGTTAATTTATGAATCAGTTTTAAATACTCTTCTGGAACCCAATTCGGCGCAGAGTTGCCGCTTGTCGAATGAATACCTACTAAATATTTTTTCTCTTTTAATAAATAGTTGCGGATACTATTAACTTTTTCTTTTTCAATATCCGTTAAATAAATTTCGGGGTTTAGATCTTCGGCACTTACGCCTATTTTTCTTGCGAGATCCATACAATAATCAGCTTCATGTCTTAAGGGTATATATTTTTTTCTCCCGACAAATTTTGTAAAAGTTAAGAATTGGTAAAGTTTGTGCCCAACCCCGACTCTTACCGGAATGCCCGCAAAGAATAATAAATAGTTCATATATTCTGTGGGAAGAAGCATTAATGCGTGAGTAAATTTATATTTACGAAGTTCTTTTGCTTTGTTTATAAAATCCTTAAACGAGCCTTTATTAAAATCGTTGGTTATAATTTCATCAACATAAGGATTGTTCAAATAAATATCTTTCGTATAATTGCGTAAGTAAACGGCGACAAATGCGCCGGGGAATGTTTTTTTAATTTCACGAGGTATTGGAGTAGATAGAACTACGTCACCTATTCTATCGGGGCGGATTATTAAAATTCGTTTTTGTTTCATTAAATTGAATTACCAATAAATAAATTAATTATGAATACTAAAATTGCGATTCTAACATCAGGACACAGCCCATTTGACGAAAGATTATTTTATAAAATTGCACACACATTAAATAATAATAATTTTGAAACGTCAATCTTCTGCTCAACTCTTAAAATAGACGAAACAGCGGACGGCATTATTATTAAAGGTTTCGACAGCGAAAACTTAACCAAACGGGAGAAGATTAACAAGTTTTCTGATTTGTTAATTGAGTTTAAACCCGATATAATTATTTGCGCTGAAATACTCCCGATTATTGCCGCCAATAATTACAAAAAAGAACTAAACAGAATTTGCAAAATTATTTATGACTTGACCGAGTGGTACCCTGAAAATTATTATTCAAAACTTTCCCCTATTGTATATTATACCTTTTATCCGTTCTTCTATTTATTCCAGTACTACGCCATTCAAAAAGTTGACGGAATTATTTTCGGGGAAAAAAGGAAAATAAAAAGATTTAATTTTTTAGCCCCGACTAAAAAGAAAAAACTTATTTCATATTACCCCGTATTAAAATATTTTGATTATTCTCCCCCTCAATTTAACGGGAAAGAATTAACTTTGTGTTTTTCTGGGATACTTAACGAAGACCGCGGAATTTTAAGATTCATTAATCTAATTGATATTATTTCCGTTAAAAAACCTGATTTAAATTTTAAAGTGAAACTGATAGGAAGATTCATCGATAATTCCATAAAAGATATAATTGAAAATAAATTCAAAAATAAAAACAACTGTAAATTGGAAATAATTAACTGGCAGCCGTATAATGATATTTCAAAATCCTTAAGTGATGTGCATATTTGCTTCGATTTGAGAACTTCTAATTTTATTTATAATAACTCTCTTCCAATAAAAATATTTGAATATATGGCATGCGGCAAACCTGTCATTTATTCCGATATTCCGGCTATCAGAGATTTATTTGACGACGATCATTTCGGATATTTTGTGAATCCTGAAAATCAAAATGAAATTATAGACAAAATAAAAAATTATATCCATGACAATACAATTTTAGAAAGACATTCTAAAAACGGAAGAAAATTGGTAGAGGACAAATATAATTGGGATAGTATTGAAAATGATTTAATCGGATTTATCAGGGAGATTTAAGGAAACTTAATATCCTTGTTAAATTAATATCTAAAATATACTTAAGCGACAATGTAAACATTATAATTACGATTACATCAACTAAAAATAAATTAATTAAATAACCGAAAGAAAAACAAACAGCTCCGCTAATTAATATTAAACCTAACTTTTTCATTTCATAGTCAACATGTATTTTATCCTTACTTACAAACCAAAGATAAATCGTAATAACCGATAACCCGGCTAATGTCGCAACAGCCGCTCCCATTATACCCAAAGGTTTTATTAATATTATATTTAATACAATATTAATTGCAAGAGCGGAAAAATCAGAGATTAAAAAATGTCTGCTCTTCCCTGCAACTAAAGGATAAACAGAATAAAAGCTTGCCAGCGCGCTGAAAATATAACCGAGCAATACAACAGGGATAACAGCTATTCCGGGTTCATAACTGGAATTGAATATCTCGAATCCGAAAATATGAACGTTAAAAACGTCGCCTATAAGAAGTGTAACAAACAGAAATATAAATACTGTAGATGTAATTAATTTTGTAAATATCTGGCCGAAGTCATAGGAATAGTTACCTTCCTTGTAATTATTAATTGCTCTAGGCGCCCATGCGGTTCTAAATGAAATAACAAATAAATTCATTATTAATGCTATGCGGTATGAAAAGCTGTAAATACCTACTTCGCCTTTATCCAAATAAAAATCAATAAAAAACCTGTCTGCCACTTCTAAAAGAATTGCAAAAATACTGCCAACAAATAATGGGGCGGAAAAAACGAAAATCCGTTTTATCAATTCCTTATCAATTGAAAAGAGAAAATCCTTAAATATTATCGGCACAAGAATAAACACAACTATTGAGCTTGCAATAAGCTGGGAGATTATTATCCCCTGAATTCCGAGTTCAAGAAAATAAACAAGAAATATATTAAATGAGAAATTGACAATCGAAGAGATGGAAGTTATTACAACAACAAACTTTGAACGTTCGAGGGTTTTAAAATAATAGAGAAGGAAGTAAGATATATTTTCAAAAAAAAGAGTTATAAAAACGATAAACAACAATTCGGCAAATGCAGGACTGCCAAGGAGAAGAACCGAAATCTGATTTGTAAAAAATAATCCTATTGTAGATAATAATACTGAAATTATAAAAACTGTATTTAATATGCTTGAAAGGACAATCTTCTTCTTGGCTTCATCATCTTCATCAAGATAAAATCTTGTGAATCCAATTCCAAAACCGGCTTGATAAATAATTAATGCAGTCGTATAAAAAGCCATAATTAAAGCGTAATTACCGAACTCATTCGGATCAAGGACCTGTGAATACATGGGCAGCAAAAAGAAACTTACCGCTCGCAGTATTAAGAACCCCGCGCCGTACCATGCAGTTGATTTAAATACACTAGGTTTTGCCTGCATCAAATTATTCCATTTTCTCTGTAAAGTTCATAAAGTCTATTATTAACGCTTTCAAATCCGTGGTATTTATTTACCCATAATTTTCCCTTTGCGCCTAATTCGTCACGCAAATTTTGATCTTCTATTAATTCAATTAATCGTTGATAAAGCTGGACTTCATTATTCGCAACAACAAACGGATTTTCGGGAAGCCATTCGTTATAATCATCAGTCATATTTGTAATAGTCGGAATTCCCATACCAAGGGTTTCAATTCCGGCTTTACCGTATCCTGTACCTCCCATGGTTCCGCCAACCTGATCAATACAAATGTCGCAGCTTTTTTTAATGTTCAGTACTTCATGTCTGGGCAATTTTTCGAGAAGAATAAAATCAATGTTTTTTTGTTTTTTCAATTTATCAATAACCGAAATTATTAATTCCGTTCCTTTAAATTTTCTATTAGTAGGAGAATGAACTATTCTGATTTTCCCGGAATTATTAATTTCTCTTTGAGGCAATTCTGAAGTATCGTATGGATAGAATATATATTTTAGATCTTTCTTAAGCGCGAGATGATCAAATTCAGAAGTAATATTTAAATCCGAGATTTCATCAAGTTCTTTAATTACACCTCGAGTGCGCAAATCACTTCCGTAATAACAGCATACGATTTTTTTCCCTTGATGTTTCCATTTAAGGGCTTGAGAAGAATTTCTAAAAAAATCCAATCCGGCGTCATAATGAATAATATCAAAATCATTAAGCTGAAGTTTATCAATTATATCATCAACTTTGGATTTTCTAAAAAAATCATTTATAACAAAGTAATATTTTTCGAAAGCATTTTTGAACTCGAAATAAGGAGCGGATGTTTTCCTTTCCAATTCTCTTGTTTCAAGTTTTTTTCTGCGCCATAATTTAGCGAGATTAAAATTTGGAAGAGGCAGATTAAGGTTTACATCTTCGGGAAGATCAAATTGATTTTTATGAAGTGTGATTAATCGTGAATGGTCGCCGCACGCATTATGCATTTGATAAAAACCGTAAGGTACACCAGCGTAATTCTGCGGGGCGATATGTAAGATTTTGAGCATTAGAGATTTTTATAAAATGTATCTCTAAAAATTCCTCTAGCGCCGAAATTTTCTTTGAATCTTCCAAGTCCCCAATTTGGTTCCATATTAACGGTAAATATTCCGAAATCCAAAAACCTGTAACCCTCTTCCCCGTACCTTTTCATAATTTCGTAAAACAATAAATTTACGGGGCGGTATTTCTGATAATCTTCATCGTGACTAATATAAAACGCCAAAACTACATTAGGGTTTGCGCTGAAGTTGCATACGCCTGCGATTAAGGTTTCGCCCAGAAAAGCGCCGAACAATCTAATTTTGGCAGGGAACATTTTCTTCAGTTTAAGTAATTCGTCCAATGTATGAGTCGGATTCACGTTGTGGCGCATCTTTAAATTCTTTTTTAGAATTGCGTAATAATCTTCAAATCTATCTGTTTCAACAATTTCAATATTCTGGTTAATCGCCTTTCTAACCGCAGTGCGCGCCTCAAGTCTGAATGTTGAAAGCAGTTCCTCTTTTTTCACATCAAGCTGAACTACGCTTGAAATTTCTCTTTTTAAATAAACAAAATCATTTCTGAATAACGCAAAGTCAAAATAGTTGGAATATTTAGTTTGATAAATCATCGGCGGCGCCGTTAATTGAATTGCGTCGAACTTTTGTTTCTTAGCGTATTTTAACAATGCCTCAACAGAATCAAAAGCATCGCGAATATTTAAATCCTGCTTATAAACAAATCCGCCGTAAGAAGCTCCCGAGTGGGATGATAATATATTTTTCCCTTCCCTGTTAATTTTAACCGCCGGCAATAAGGACAGTGGTTTGCCGTCCTTTAAGACTACTAAAGACGAGTCAATAAATTTATCTTTGGGATGGTAAGATAAAAATTTTCTGGTATGAAAGATTGTTCCGTTATCTGAATTATCGACAAACTCTTCCCATTCTTTTTCAGATATACCTGAGCTTTTAAAAGGAATGATTTCCATCATGTAGGTATCTATTTAAAGTTATACATTAGCGAAATTGTGTGAGAACTGCCTAAATCAAAATCATAAGGAGTAAATGCATAATCAAAATTTATACTGCTCCAGAATATGCCTAGTCCGGCTGTTAAACCTTTAGTTTCATATCCCGACATATAACCGGCTCTAACGGCAAACATTTTTTTAAATAAAAATTCTGCGCCGAGATGTATATGTGAATTGTCCGACGCGGTATATTTCTGTAATCCGCCTGTAACCGTAATATCCGATTCAAGATTATTAACGGCAAAACTATACGCAGCGCCGATTCTGAGATCTACAGGCAGTTCTGTTTTTTCGTGAAGCAGTTCATTCATAGAGCCTATATTTCTTAATGAAGCGCCTATATTTAATCCTTCAATTACGTTTTTATAATTCGCGCCGAAATCAAATCCCCAGCCGTTTGCTTCCGCGAGGAACAAATTCTCATTCAAATATTTTGCAGTTACACCTAGTGATAAATTTTCTGTTATATCAAAACCGGAAGAAAGACTAACATAAAAATAATTTATATTAAATGATGATTGAGCTTCGCCGGGCTGAGTTCTTATTTCAATATCTGAGATTGTTGTTGTGTTTATACCTAAAGCGAAAGGCAGATTAAATAGTGAAAAACTTGCCCCGAACAATTCGCTTCTAGAATCTTGGATTAACTCATTGTGTGTAAACAATAATTGAGATTTAGTGAATCCGGAAATTAAAGCCGGATTATAATTTAACGCTGTTACATCATTTGCCGTAGCAACGCCTAAATCGCCCATTGCAATATTTCTTGCGCCGAATCCGAGTTTTAAAAATGCCAGTCCGGAATTACCTGCTGTTTGAGCCGTTAAAATTGAAGAAGATATTAAAACAATAAAGAATAATTTTTTCATAAGTAATTTCTAGAAATTTATGTTTACGCCAATTATATGCTGATCGCTTGATGAATATGGTTCAATTACAAATGCATAATCAACACCGATAATCATATTATTTAGTTTATAAAAATACGAAAATCCCAATGAAGGTCTAACAGGAAAATCGGGATTCTGCAGATTCCATTTATCCAATCCGCCTCTTAAAAATAGACTTTCAACTATATTATATTCAACTCCAAATCTAAGATATGAAGTTTCTGCGCTGCTGCTTTCAAATTCTACGGCTGCAATTATATTGGGTTCATCAAATTTATACGCAATTCCAATTTTTTTCAGTAATGGGAATTTATCTTCGCTAGCTTTACCGTTAGTTCCGTAAATTTCTGAAGTGTCCCATTTATATTTTGTATTTAAGTCGGTTAGTACCGCCGAAATAGTAATATTATCGTTCAGCGAATAAAGGGCGCCAATATCAAATCCTAATGAAGTTGACGTAACATCTTCATAAAGCTTATAGTAATAAAATTTGAAAGCTATTCCTATCGCAAGTTTACCCGAGAAGCGGTTTGACACGCTGAAGAAAAACTGGTTTTCTGAAGTGCTTAAATTCCCTGTCTGCTCTCCTGATCCGTCATATTGCGGAATATCACTTACACCGGCGTTTATTATTCCCGCGCTGAAACCTGCAATGGAGCGCGGTTCGTTTTCACCTTTTTCATTTTGCTTTGTGCCGAACGGAAAAGTTTTAGTATAATTCAGAAAATTTAATGATCTATCAAGTGATAAAAATGAATAAGAAGTTTGGAAATTATTTTTATTCTGAAACGCGCTAAGTGCCGGATTATAATATGAAACTACATTCCCGTATTTAACCGCGGACATTGAATTACCCATACCCATGCCTCTTGCTCCGAATCCCATACGGCTGAATGCACCGGGCAAACTTGCTATGTCGCTAGTCTGCGCCTGACCGAAAGTTAATTGTGTGAATAATAAAATTACAAATACTAGATAAGATTTACTCAGAGTATATTTTGCAATACCGTTAAAATCCCATAACATCAAAAATTCCATCCTAGTGTCTTTGTGTCTTTGTGGCTTCTCTTTAAATTTTATTTGTGCTTTAATTGCCGCAAAGGCACTAAGGCACGAAGAAGTTTTATTATACATTTTTTCCATATCAATTTTTCGTTAATGAATTATAAGTTTCTATAATTTTAATTTAATATCATAATTTTTCCAAAGAGCGGATCGTTATTTCCTATGTCAATTCTATAGAAATAAACTCCGTTGGGCACAACTTTTCCTTTTTCGTTTCTGCCGTCCCAGAATTCAAAATATTCATCAAAAGCGGAAGTACGCGGAGCATTCTGCAAAAGTGTTTTTACAAGGTTCATCCCGAAATCAAAAATTCTAATTGAAATTTCCGCGTCCGTATTATTTGTACTGAATTGAATTTTTATTTTTTCCTGCGAAGGTGAAAAAGGGTTTGGAAAAGCTTTGGTTGAAGAAGGGTCTGTTAGTTTCTCTGAGGCTAAGAATACTTTCCATAAACCATCCCATGCCGAAGCGCCCTGTTGTTCCGTTATTCTCCCCATACCATTACTATTTGATCCTACCCAAATATTATTTTCGGATTCACCTTCTTGAATTTCAATGGAGCGAAAGTTATTCGAAGCAAGTTTTACTTTTGTAATACTATCAAATATTTGAGGAGCGGTTAACCATAATATCCCGTCATTGTAACTTCTATAAACTCCTTCTTCAGATGCTACAATTACCTGGGATGGTCCATCGCCGTAACTTATAAAATCAAATTCGTGAGCTCTAAAACCTGGTAGAAATACTTCCCAATTATTTCCGCCATTAGTTGTCCGACTTACCGCCCAATATTCTGTTTGTCCTTCAGCTTTCCATGTTGTAGCCCACAAAGATTTATCAAACTCGTTGTAGTTCATCTCAATTATATGATTGCCGCTGATCGAGTTTGCTTGGTTGGTGTGATTAAACTTCACCCATGAAATACCACCATCATCGGATTTATTAATTCCGCCTGCAGTTCCTGCAAAAATCACCCCATCATTCGTTATTTCAAGAGAATAAGCGATATAATTTAGGTGGTGTTCAGGTTCGTTTTTCCTTTTAGGCTGCATTCTAAAATTTAGTGTGTCAGTTGGTTTAATAGAATCCAGATAATCCGGCGGAACAACAACTCTCTGCCATGTTTGACCCATGTTTGAAGACTTGCGGAATCCACCTGCATGATCAGCAATAAAAATTGTGTTGTTTAGGAAGTCAATATCTCTAATAAGATTATCCCCTGCTTTAGTCTCGGCTTCAGCATATAGTATATTATTACCATAAGTGACTAAAGTATCACCAGGTTCATCAAGCGGTTGAGGAACTATAGTCCAAGTTTCACCGTTATCCAGAGAATATCTTAACCCCGAACCTTCAAAAGCACCTTCAACGTCTTTCGATAAATGCCATGTGGAGGCCCAAATTGCGCCATTATTATATGCGACAGTTGCTACGCTCTCAGTACCGAATGCTTCTGTGTTATAATAATTTGTCCATGTTACGCCGTTATCTAATGACCGACTCAACCCTTCACCTGTCGCAAGCCATATAGTATCTCCAATAGCTAATATATCTTCAATAGTGTTACCCGCTGGAGTTTCGTCATTAGTTTTTTTTAATGTACTACCGCCTAACTCATAACCTTTCGGCATTGTTTGAGCACAAACAGCACTTGTAAATACTATGATTGCAATAATTACTTTTTTCATTCTTGAACTAAAATTATTTGAGAAATTTCATTACTTAAAAGGCCGCCTTTATCTTCGGCACGGAATACAAAAGTCCATTCGCCCAATTGTGCAGCTTCACTTGATGAGCCGTCGGAAAAAGAATTTTTAAACGAATAAATTCCGTCTCCGGCTGTCTCATCACCCAAATTAATATCTCCGTTATCAACCATTAAAATTGTACCGGAGCTTGTATTATCGGGGCGCGTAAATTGAAAGTAAACTTGACTAATATCTGCCAGAGTATTTTCGTCAGTTACTTTAATTGTAAAAATAAAATCTACACCTCTTTTAATTGAATCCGGCATAACCAAATCGGAAATAACAGGCGCAATTTTATTCTGCCCGTTATCAAATTCTAATTGATGGAAACCGACAACCCTAATATTATCATCTTCATTGTTTACATTATCTTTTACATAAAACTGAAGCAAATATTTTCCGCTTGGTATTGATTTTCCGAGATATGTTTTACCGGAGTATATGCCGTCACCTGCTTCTTCATCTCCATAGTTGGCTTTATTACCGTCGTCAAACATTGCAACATTGTTTATTACCGTTTCAGAAGCGTTTGGTGTTATAACATTATACCATACTTGTGAAATTACATCAGAATTATCAATTTTGATTGAAGCAACTAGCGAAGAATCAGTTTCTTGAAAAACTATATACTCCGGCGCTGTAATATCTGAAACTCTGTATTCCGAATTCGGTGAATTTACAATATCATCCGTTAATCCGTCGCACGAATAAAAAACAATCGTTAATAAAATTAATAATATCTTAAAATTTTTCATTTTCAGTTTATTTTTGTTTGAAATTATTTCGGAAGGAATTCTTAAAAGGTAAAAAAATAGGAAGATATTTTTTAAGAGAATTTGCTTTCCGAAACGTTAATTAAATTAATAAATAACAAGTTAAAAACAGTAGCAGAATTCTCTATATAATATTTTCCTTTATTTGACAGCCAAAATTTAACTAAGTAAAGCGCACAATGTCAAGTCATTAAAATATAAACTTGTCATTCCCGCATGCTTTTGGCGGGAATTTCCTAACTATCACTTGCAGATTCCGGCAAAAGGCATGCCGGAATGACATATTAGTTAATTGTAACTAAAAAAGGTGTTGGTGAAAATGATACTACTAAAATAAAAATGCTTATGTAACCCAATATCATTCTTTTAGTATCAAGAATATAATAATCGCGGACAGGCGGATGTTTTATTTTTATAACAAACAATAAAATAATAGCCCAAAAAAGCCAGCCGATCCATCCAATTCCTAAATCAAGTTCCAAAAAGTTATCTATTACGCCAATAAAACCTAAAATTCCCAATACTATCATACTAATACTTGCAATTGCTTCATGTTTTTTTGAACCGAACATGCTGTAAACTATATGTCCGCCGTCAAGCTGACCGACAGGCACCATATTCATTGCAGTAACAAACAAACCAAACCAGCCGACACACAAATAAGGATAATGATAAATTTCAGACATTGGAGGAATAAACTGTCCTGGTTCTGTAAGAATATTTCTTAGGAAAGAAAATAAAATAGTGTCGCCGAAGGCAAGACTGACTCCTTGTATACCGTATTCAGGAGAAAAGTAATCGGGATGAATTGCCAAAATATAATCTTCACCCGGCAGATTGAGGAAACCGTAAATTATTAAAATTAAACAAGCAATAAATCCGGCTAAAGGACCTGCGATTCCAATATCAAACATTGCTTTGTTATTAAGTACGGGGGATTTTGTTTTAATTACAGCTCCCATCGTACCGAAATTAAAAAATCCCGGGAGCGGAGGAAACGGAATATAATAAGGAAGCGTTGCTTTTACCTTATGATATTTTGCCGCGAAGTAATGACCGAATTCATGCGAAGAAAGCATGAATAAAACCGATACCGCATACGGCAAACCGCTTACAAGATCTGTAAATGTATATGGTCCTATTGAACCTGTTGTCCAGCTGATTCCCGCAATAAGCGTTGTAATAAAGGTTACAACAAATAAAAAAATGTGCACAGGAAGAGATGTTAAAAAACTATACTTTTTTAAGATAACACCAAATTTACTAGCTAACTTTTCTTGATTTTCAGGCATATTATAAATCTAAATTAATTCCGATTGCCGAATATTCTTTATTAAAATCAAAGTATTCGCCGTGAATACTTTTACCGGAGTAGTAAGCGTAATATAAACTTAATCCCCTTCCTTCTTTTTTCCCTAATTTAATCCCAATATTTATCGAATTATTAATCGAGTATTTATCCAGATGAATAACTTTTAAATCATATGCAAAATAGGGATTCAAATTTTCACCTAAAATATCATCAATAAAATATTCTGCTCCAACTTGATAATTATCTTTTTTAATACTTGAAGGATCAACGTGATAAAGATAAGCCGCGCCGGCGTAAATCCTTAGGTTATTAATTTTATAATATGCTATAAGCTCTAAAAATTCTCTGCTGTAAACTCTTGGTAATTGCCCGTCACGCCACTGCTGGTTTGAACCGTCATAATGACCGTCGACAAAATGAGCGCTTATGTGACTTAATCTTAATCGAGCGCCGATTTCTTTAACTTCATTTATTTTATTTTTATAACCGAAATTTACGCCGAATAAATAGTCAACCGCATCAACCGGAAAATGGAAATCTGTTTCACCTCTTAAAAGAGTGTATGTGAATAAGTCGGCCCCAAATGACCATATTTCATTTTCACATTTATGATATTTAATAATATCCGCCGAGCTGCCTATATCAAGTCTCAATTCATTATCACCAAGCTGAAATAAACTTCCTAATCTAGGTTCTAATATATTAGCCGTAAACGGCTGTATATTTAAATCACCCGGGAATAATTCAATTTTATCTTGAGCGTTAATTTCTGAAAGGCTTGCAAAAAAAAGAACAAATAAAATTTTCTTCATTATTATAAACTGCCTGTATTGTTGGTATATGATTTTTTTAGAATTTTTTGTTTAATTAATTTGTTATAACCGTACTTAAATTTCGACGTTAAACTCACAAGCCCGTATAAATTTGTCGGGAACGCGAATGAAGGCTCAAAATAACAATTAACGGTGCAGCCGCTGCAGAAATCAAATTTCCCCTCATTCTTTTTATAATACTGCAACTCTTCGGAATTTCTTATTTCTTTAATCGGCCTGTCAATAGGTATACTTTTATTTTCAAAATGATAACACGGCAAAACAATTTCGTTATAAGGTGAAATTACGACAACCCGTGAAACAGCTTTGCACAAAGGGTCATTAATATTGTTGCCGCCGGCTCTTCTCAATTTCAAGTATGCTTTATTCAAATAGATGTTCATTTTACCGTTTACATATTCTTCAATAAAATTAATGGCTTCTTCACTTAAACCGGGATTACCGAAATAAGAAAACACAGGGTTTACAATTAAAACAAGATTAAGTTTCTCTGCAATTTCATGCATACGAGGAAGTTTTTTATAAGTTTCATTTGTTACGGTAAATAGAATATCAGGAAATTCACCCAACGATTTAGCGATATTAATACTTTCGAATACATGATTAAAACAATTTACCTTACGAATTTTATTGTGTTCATCTTCATCCGGCGAGTCAAGAGAAAAATGAAGAAGGTTTACCTTGCCGGCTAAACTCTCTGCAAATTTGGGATAAAGCAAGGCATTACTTGTAATACTTGTCTGCATTTTTTTACTTTTCGCAAATGCGGCCATCTCCGCAATTGTTTTATTAAGAAGCGGTTCACCGCCTGTTAAATCAATAAACTTTACTCCGAGTTCGGCAAGCTGTGATACGTTTGATTTAAAATCTTCAAGTTTTGCTTCGGGTGTTCCTTTAAACTTACCGTGATCGGCAAAATGGCAGAACTCGCAAAAGGCATTGCATCTATATGTTACATAATAATTGCACAGCAGAAGCATTAATATTCTCTTCCCTTCCATGAAACTTTTTTATTAAAAAGAACAATAAACGGTAAAACGAAAACGTAAATTACAAAATAGATTTCAAATACAAGAAAATGTTTTAGATTTAATTTCATTTTTAGTTTTCTATAAACCGGATTTAAAAAATAATAATCGGTCGCAATTTTAAATAATAGAATATAAAAGGACTCTGTCGATAAGAAAAACGGGATTAACAATATTCCTGCATTTGAAATCCACCCCAAAGTCATAACCGTAAATCCGGCTAATTCACTTTGCAATCCACCGACTCCCCATCTTTTCTTTTGATTATATAATGATTTAATATTTTTGCATGGTTTTGATTTTACAAGCATGCCTGGGTCGGTTGGATGTATAATTTTGTATTTTCCCAGTTTATGAATAGCCATAAGCAGAGCAAAATCTTCGGTAACCGAAAACTTAAGCGATTGATAGCCGCCGACTTCATTGTAAACAGATTTTCTGTAAGACATGTTGTTGCCGATACAGCTCATAGGTTTATCCAGATTCATTACACCGCCAGCTACCGAAAGCAGATAAATAAAATCGACCGACTGCATACCTTCAAACGAATTTCTTTCAAACTGGGAAGTATGACCGCTTACCATAGCGACATCATTTGAAAAATATGAAACGACTGTTTTAACCCACTGTGGATTGGGCAGACAATCAGCGTCTGTAGTTAATATTATTTCACCTTTGGATATTTTGACGGCTTGATCAATAGCGTTTGCTTTGCCTTTTAAATGACCTTCACCTTTATTCGGAATGATTGTTACGAATTTTGGTTTGTCTTTTATATATGAAGCTATGATATTTCTGGTTTCATCTTCTGACTCATCATTTACAATTATTATTTCAATTCTATCCTCAGGATATTCGAGTTTATCCAAAGCCGTCATACAATTAAGAATATTATCTTCTTCGTTTCTTGCCGAAACTATTACCGATATAAAAGGCAAATCTTTTACCGGCAATTTTTCTAATGATTTATTTAACCCAATAGTAAATATTACTGTTTGAATAAAATATAATGAAACCGCGGCAAGGAATATTATTTCAAACATTCTTCCGGTTCTCCGAATTCAAATCCTTTTATATATGCTTCCTCAACTATAATTTTAATTGAATCAGTAATAATACTTTTAGATTTAAGGCTGTCGTGTAAAACAACAATTGAGTTTTTTCTTAAGTATTTTTTCACTGCATTTTTAACTATCTGCGGATCATTTTTATAATCATAAGTTAATAGAGACCACATCACGTTTTTCAATTTAGATTCTTTAATTAAATTTCCAGTTTTGAGATTAAATCTGCCGTGAGGCGGCCGGAAATAAAGTGGAATAAAACCCGGAATATCTCCGGCAATTCCGTTGAACATTTCTATCTCTTTTTTTGCATCAGATTCCGAAAGCTTTGTTATTACTTTATGATTATATGTATGATTAGCCATTAAATGGCCGTTAGTCAATATATCTTTGGCCAGCTGCCGATTTAAACTGATGTTATTTCCGACACAAAAGAACGCCGCTTTCAAATTTTGATTATTCAACTCATTTAATATCAGTTCCGTAGTACCCGGGTTTGGTCCGTCGTCGAAAGTTAATAATATTTTATTATTGGAAGTTTCCCATATAAAATCATTAAATATCTTCTTCATAATCAAAGGAGGATTGTACAAATAGCGCATCAGCGTTCGAGCTCCCGTTCTTTCCATCTAAAATTTCCGAACAGCCCCATTAATCCCGACAATATTATATAAGGAATCTGCATAATTTCAGCTAATAAAAAAACATTATTAATAGATTTGTCGAACAATAAACTGATCCCTTTTTTAAGCACAAAATATTCAGAAGTAATTTTTACAAGCATAGTAAATAATAGTGTATATAAAAATATTTCGTTATAAAATACTCCTAACAATATTTGCGCAATAATGGAAAGGTAAAATAAAAATATTAGAATCAATTTTATTATTAACAATTTATTTTTATAATATAAGCCTTTACTGGCCCAGCGTTTTCTTTGATTTAGAAATTCCTTTAATGAACTCATAGGAGCAGTTTTAACTACAGCCTTTCTATTCATGCAGAATTTTATATCATAATTAGTTTTTGAAGCTATCTTCTGCATTAATAATTCATCTTCGCCGGAAGATAAATTCATCAAGTCATCATAACCACCAACTTCATAAAATATATGTTTTCTGAAAGCCGAGTTTGCGCCGTTGCAGATTATTGGGGTTTTATTCCCTATAAGTCCGGCGCCAGTGATAATAAGTCCGGCAAATTCTAATTTTTGCAGTTTCCCGAATAACGAATCGGAATTATAGAACTCTACCGGACCTGACACAAATGCAGTGTTGCCGCTAAAAGATGAAACAATTGATTTGAGCCATTCTTTACCATGTGTGCAATCCGCGTCTGTTGTGATAATTATTTCGCCTTTCGCATTTTCTATCCCGAATTTTACAGCAGCTTTTTTATGTCCTCTTTTGCCTTCGAAATTATTGAGGCTAAGTAAATGTACGTTTGCAGTTAGGATATTTTCATTCAGCAAATCAATCGATCTATCGCTGGAGCCATCATCAACAAAAATAATTTCATACTTGTTTTTATCATATTCCTGTTCTTCAATACTTTTAAGACATTTAATTATATTTTTCTCTTCATTTCTAAAGGGAATAATAACTGAAACAAATTTATCAACTATATTTTCCTTGTTGGATATTTTATTGAGTCCCCGGTAAACGGAAAAAATAAAATATGAATAATGCAACATCAGCAGAATAAAGAAAACAATTAATAAATCAATCATACTTTTTTGTAATTATTAGAAATAGTCCAACAATTGAAGGTAAAACCAGATTAATAAAAAATAATATTATAGCTGCGTTGAAACCCGCTGCGGCGGATAATCCGACCAAGTTCATAAAAAATACCGTTGAACCTTCCCGGATACCCAATTCTGCTATTGTAACTTGAGGTATAATAGTCTGAGAGAATATGACAAGATTACTTATCCATAAATAATTTAATAAATCGTATTGATGTAAAAATGCCGCAATCAGTAATGCCATTTGAGTTGTAAACGTTAAATAGTACAGAAATGTTATAAAGGTCAGCTGCCATGTAATTTTTGATGATAGTTTTCCAAGCAGTTTAAATTTGGAAACATGATTTTTCAAGAATCTTATTTGTGATATTTTATCAAAAATAATATCGTTCCAAAATTTTTTATTGTTCACAATAATAAACAAGAAATAGAACAATATTATATAAATTATTAAAAGCGAAACAGTGATTAATATATTTACGGCATGAAAATAATGAACAAAAAGCAGAGCTGATAAACCACCTATAAAACTCACTACAATTAATGGGAAAAGTTTATCAATAAAAGTAGCAAGCGATATTTCAATTATCCCTACTGTTTTTATAGGAATTGCACGAGCAACAAATTCGCCGATTTTAAATGGCGTTACAATTCCTCCGCTGAACCCAATAAAAAGCGATTTGGCAATTATTCCTTTATCAAATATGTTCAATGAATGGCGGCATATTATCTCCCATTTTTTGTATTGAAGAAATACATTTACACCGGTTAATAATAGAGCAGATAGAACAAAGATATAGTTTGCGGATCCAAGTGTTTCTATAATTTTTTTATAATCAATTATATTTATTAAATAAACTAATAATGAAGCAGTAATAATTATTTTCAGCAAATTAAAAAATAATTTTTTATTTGCGAATCTTTTGCCTGTATTTAACTCAAATGCTTCCAAAATGTTATTCTTCAACTATATTTATTTTTAGTCCTTCGGTACAGTTAGTGCACATATCGATAGCTTTCCTGTTATTTAAAACCGCTCTTCTGAAATTATTATACTTCCCGCTTTGCCAAATCTCTGAAAAAGATTTACCATCTAAAACTCCGATTTCATATTTTGCATCTTTATCAAAACAACAAGGAACAATTTTACCGTCCCAGGTTACCACCGAAGTACGCCACAATGCAAAACAATGGTTCCGTAATTCAGCCTTCATTTCAACTTTACCGTTTTCAATTGTATATCTTCTGTATTTTTCATCAGCCGGTAAAAACTTCAAAGCGTTTTCATAAGAAGAAACCTGCATTGTCTTTAGAACAACTTTATCAACTCCGACTTCTTTTCCATACTGAAATACTTTTTCAATTTGGTTTTCGTTCTGCTTCATAACAATAAACTGAAACTCAACAAATGGCTTTTTATATTTTCGCTCCTTTTTCATTTTCATAAACAAGCGTAGGCACGCGTCAGCTTCTTTGAACGTACCTCCTACTCTATAATTCTGATATGAGTTCTCATCTAATCCGTCAATTGAAAATATTAATTTATCAGGAGAGTTATTTAATATTACATCTATTTTTTTCTCAGTAATTAATAAACCGTTTGTACTAATCGAAACATATATGTTTTTGGACTGAGCGTATTTTATCATCTCAGGAAGTTCTTTATTAATAAATGGTTCCCCTTGAAAAAATAATTGAATATAAAAACAATGCCCGTAAATTTGATCAATAACTTCCTTGAATTTTTCAAATTTCAAAAGTCCAAGCGGACGGGTCAAAGCACCTAACCCCGACGGGCATTCAGGGCATTCTAGGTTACAATGGTTTGTAGGTTCTATTGAAATAGTCAGCGGTTTCCCCCATACAACCGGCTTTCTAATTAATCTAGAAATTTGAAATGAAGTAATTATTTTAAAAAGATTAATTATTCTTTCGATTGTGAAATACTTTAGATAATTTATTTCCACTGTTCTTCTTTCTTTTATAGAATAGGTAATTAAAATACAGATATTTTTCAGTCAAATATTACGGTTAATTTAACAATCTATCTGCTAAAATGATAATCAAGAAAATGAGAATTCTGCTTCAAAATAGTTAAGTTTATTTTCTCATTTTTTAAAAGTACATTATGTGTTATTAACAATAATTTTTGTAATGAATATACTACTTTTATACCCGAAAATGACGGACACATTCTGGTCGATGAACCACCTGCTGAAAGTGGTAGGGAAAAAAGGAAGCTACCCTCCGCTCGGTTTGTTAACAGTTGCTTCTTTACTTCCAAAAGACTGGAATAAAAAATTAATCGATTTAAATACAGAAAAACTTAATGATGAAGAAATTCATTGGGCTGATTATGTATTTATAAGCGCGATGAATGTTCAGTCTGTTTCCGCCCGAGAAGTTATTAAACGATGTAAATCGTGCGGAGTAAATATTGTATGCGGCGGAACTCTTTTTACTCATGAGTATGAATCATTTCCGCAAGTAGATCATTTTGTATTGAACGAAGCAGAAATCACTCTTCCGCTTTTTCTGAAAGATCTTGAAAAAAACAATCTTAAAAGAATTTATAAAACTGAAATGTTTGCGAATGTTGCTGAGTCCCCGCTGCCGCAATGGGATTTAATTAATATTAAAAATTACGAATACTCAATTGTTCAGTACTCGCGCGGCTGTCCGTATTTATGCGACTTCTGCGATGTTACCGCATTATTCGGAAGGATTCCGCGTGTAAAATCTCCCGCCCAAATTATTAATGAACTTAATGAAATTTTAAAAGCCGGCCATTCGGATATGATTTTGTTCGCGGATGATAATTTAATCGGCAACAAAAATGTTTTGAAAAGTGAACTGCTTCCGGCATTAATTGAATGGCGGTCGCAAAATGAATTCGCTCCCGGTTTTGCAACTCAGGTAACAATTAACCTTGCCGATGATGATGAGCTTATGCGGCTTATGCTTGAAGCGGGATTCAGACATATCTTTATAGGCATTGAAACTCCGGAAGAAGAAAGTTTATTAGCGAGCAGAAAAAAACAGAACGCAAAAAGAAAACTTCTTCAAAATATAAAACACCTTCAGACATCAGGTTTTATTGTAACCGGCGGTTTTATTGTGGGATTTGATACCGACACGCCTTCGATATTTGATAACCAAATTAAGTTTATTTCCGAAAGCAATATTGTTATTGCAACAATAAATTTATTAAAAGCTCCGCCTGGGACTGAACTTCATGAACGAATGAAAAAAGAAAACAGGTTAATTGATAAATTTGATTTTGATGAGAATATGTCAAACATACGTTTTAAAATAGACAGAGAAATAATAAATGAAGGTTACAAAAGTGTTTTAAATAATGTTTACTCGCCGGAAAAAGTTTACAAACGCGCTATAAATTTTCTTAAATATTACAACGGCGCTAAAGTTGCTAATCCTATTAAACGGAAAATTAAATTTAGTGATTATATAACTTTACTAAGAATTATTATATATGTAGGCATACTCGGGAACTGCCGTATACATTTCTGGAAATTAATTATTTGGACGTTAAAGAAATACCCGGCAAAACTTGATTATGCCTTTCTTTTTGTTTTATTGATGTTTCAATTTAATAAAATGTTTGAAAGATACCTGAGCCTAAATCATAAAATTCCGGAAAATTAAAACTTGGAACTAATAATCTTTCTATCGGCAATTATATTCTGGATAATTTATTATGTTTTTGAAGGTTTGCACGATACTGCATTCATAAAAGAACGGGACATAATAAAAGAAAAAGTAAAAGAGGAAAATTATAAAAGCATAGACAACCGTGTGAAATATTATGAGAAGCTTTGGCACAGATTCGATAGTTTTGAAAAATCTCTTGTTAAGATTGTATTTTCAATTTTAGTTTATTTGATTACCGACAATATATTGTTTTCATTTCAGCTTCTTTGTCTTGCGCTTACTATAAGAATTATTATGCACGACTTAGTAGTCGCAATTGGATTAGGCAAAGGAATAAATCATATCGGCCCTTCTCAAGATATTTGGTGGGATTCATTTTTAAGAAAAATGAATTCGGCCGGAATAAATCAATATTTTATAAAAGCTGTTCCGTTAATCACTATTTTATTATGGGTAATTTACACTTTGTGAGTTTATAAACCTTTTTTATTTAAAGGTTAGAAATTGTCGAGTATTTTACAAAATAAAACTTAATCTTAATTTTACTTTAGTTTCAAAAGATAATTTGTATTTTTGCAGTTAGAATATTTCGAGGGGAAATAATGTTTATAAACTTTTCAGACCTGCCCGCGCATCAAAATATATTTTTAGATTATTTATACGAATTTGAAAAAGTAGAAAAATACTTCAATAAAAATTTCCGAGATGTTGACGAATACCCCGTTTTTTTAAGTGAGCTTGCAAATTACAACAGACCTCACAGAGATGCCGTAATTAATATTATTAAAAAACAGTATCAAAATTTAAATGCTTCAAAACAGACAGAGGTTAACCTAGAACTGCTAGCTTCAAAAAAAACATTGGCAGTTGTAACCGGTCAGCAGCTTGGAATTTTCGGCGGACCAATGTATACTTTTTATAAAACCATAACCGCTATTAAACTTTGCAGATCACTAAAAGAAAAATTTGAAGGATATAATTTTGTCCCCGTATTCTGGCTTGAAGGAGACGATCACGATCTTGATGAAGTTAGCAGTCTAAATATCATTGATAAATCAAATGAGCTGAAGGTTCTGAAATACGGAGATGCTCTTGAGGAAGGAACCAATAAAGGAAGCGTAGGCCATATAAAACTTACCGAAGATATTAGGAAATTCATTAAAGAATTTAATGATGAAACAAGAGATTCCGATTTTAAGGAAGATTTAATGAATAGACTTAACTCTTCTTATAAAGAAGGTGTTACTTTTAACGCGGCATTTAAAAACCTTATTTTCGATATTTTTGATGAATACGGATTGATAATTTTTAATCCCCAAGAGATTGAAATTAAAAGAATTCTAAAAGACATATTTAAAAATGAACTTGAAAACTTCCGCGAGCATACCGATGTTTTAGTTGAAAAAAGCGCGGAACTTGAGGAAGAATATCATGCTCAAGTTAAAGTAAAACCAATAAATTTATTTGCATCCGAAAAAGACGGAAGATTTTTAATTGAACCTGTCGACGAAAATTACAGGCTTAAAGGAAAAAGAAAAACCTTAACAAAAGATGAATTATTTGAATGGCTTGAAAGAGCCCCGGAAGATTTTAGTCCGAATGTACTTCTACGTCCAATTTGCCAGGACTACCTGCTTCCAACCGCATTTTATATTGCAGGTCCGGGAGAGATAAGTTACTTCGCTCAAGTGACACCGTTATATGGATTTTTTAATATCCCGCAGCCTTATATTTATCCAAGAGGATCGGCAACAATTGTTGAAAAGAACATAACAAATGTATTGGAAAAATATAATCTGAAATACACAGATTTATTTTTTGATGAAAAGGAATTAATTGAAAAAGTTATAGGTTCTTTATCAGAAGCAAAAATTGACGACGACATTTTAGAAGCTAAAAATTTAATTGAAGAAAAAATAATTAAGATTAGAGAAAACTTTCTGCAAATTGATCAAACACTCGGAGACGTAACCGATAAATCTCTTGAAAGAATAAACCAGACTCTGGACCAATTAATGCAGAAGGCGAAAAAAGCAGAAGAAAGAAATCATGAAACTGCTATAAGACAAGTAACTAAAGCGCGTAATTTATTTTACCCTAATAATAATCTTCAAGAACGTGAATTAAATTTCACATATATAGTTAATAAATACGGAATTGAAATGCTGAAATGGATTCTTGAAGAATTGGCTGTAAATAAGTTTGAACACCAGATAATTGAATTATAAAAATATCAACTATCTCAAAAGTAATTTTATTTTGTTTCCTAGTGCCTTTGTGGCAAAAAAATGATTACCAATCAAATGCCACAAAGTCACCAAGGATCACAAAGCGTTCTTGAAACAGTTATTTTTTTTACGCTTATATAAGTTATTGTTCTCGAAAAAAATCTTTCAATACAGAATATTCATTTAAAAAAATAAATACCGACACACGGTTAAAAATTAATTTTCTTTAGCTAAACAGGTAATTTGATTCAATATCAAAATACTTATTGATTTCTTTTCTATAATAATAAGATAATTGCTTTGTCACCTTTACAAAATGAAGATTTAATTTGCAGATATTTTTAACCTCATTTAAGCTGTTTTCATAAAATTCATTTACCGGCAAAACTGCATTTACAATATTCATTTGCAGAGCCTCTTCTGATGTAATTTTTCCACCTCTCAGCAAATATTCAATTGATTTTGTTTGACCTATATAATGCGGCAGAAAAAAAGGAAGTCCTCCGCTTGGATGCAGCGAGTATTTGCTGTGTGTTAATAAAAAGGTTGTCTGTGAATCAATATAGCGGAAATCTGAGGCCAGCGACAATCCGAAGAAAGGAGTTACAATTTCACCCTGCATCGCGCTTACAAATATTTTATTAAAATTAATAATCTTACGAATAAAATTCATAAGCATATTTATTTCAATTGCGCGTATTTCTGATTTGGCAAATTTCTTTATTTCTTCGGGATGTTCGTGGTTTATTTCCTTGCCTGAGGCATCGGACAAAAATTTAACATAATTTTTTTCACCGTAACATTCACTTTCGGAAATTGACAATACGCCTTTTACCTTTGATTGTTCTACAAGGTCGAACCATGCAAGCATCTCGGTGTCAAAATCAATATTTAAAAGATGGTCGAAAATATTGCATGATAATTTTAACACCGCAATGTCGTCAACAACTGTGCAGGACAATCCTTTATTTTCAAATTCTACAGATTTTATCTTATTCATAACTCCTCCACAATTAAAATGTTTTTAGATATTAATCATTTTTTAGCCGACGTTAAATAATAAAATGCAGGAATAACAATTAACGTTAAAACCGTAGAAACAAGCAACCCGCCTATGCTTACAATTCCCAATGGAATTCTCATTTCTTTTCCAGCGTCTCCTATGCCTATTGCCATCGGAAGCATACCTAGTATTAATGCAAGCGTCGACATTAAAATAGGTTTTAATTTCGTTGGACATGCTTTTACCAAAGCATCTTTCGCAATAATCCCTTCTTCGCGTACAAGCTGATTTGTATAATCAAGCATAAGAATTGCATTGTTTACAACAATACCGATAAGCATAATTAATCCCATTAACGACGTAATTCCGAATGCAACGTTTGAATAGTACAAAAATGAAAACACTCCAATTAATGCCAGCGGAAGTGTAAGTAGTATAAGCAAAGGCTGCAAGAAACTTTCAAGTATCGCCGCTAAAAGCATATAAGTAAGAACAATAGCCAATACAAATGCGAACAGCATATCGGCAACCATTTCATTCATCATTTTTGTATTTCCGCCCCACGATATTTTATAACCCGAAGGTAAATTAATTTCACTTAACCTGCTTTCAAATGCGCCTGTAACATTACCAAGCGGAACACCTGTTGCCGGAGAACCGGTAAATTGTATTGATGTATATTTATCTCTGTGCAGTATTTTTGTATAACCGTTTGTGAATTCAATATTAGCTAGCTGTGCCAGTCTATACATTACACCCTTTTGAGAGAATACAGGTATCCGGCTAATATTTTCCGGAGAACTAACGGCCTCGTCATTTACGGTTAATGTAATATCATATTCGTTGCCGAGTTCTCTGTACTTAGAGGCTTCCAATCCTTCAATTGTAGAACGAAGAGTTAATGCTACTTGTTGAGCCGTGATGCCGGCGTCGGCAAGTTTTTCTCTTATAGGAAAAACTGTAATTTCCGGTTTCCCTGCGCGAGAACTATTATCAAAGTTTATTAATCCGGGCGTATCTTTAACCTTGGTTATTATTACTTCTTTTAATTCCTCAAGTTTGTTTAAGTCCTGCCCCATTAAGTAAAATTGAACCGGCGCGCCGCCCATTCCCGTATGAGAACCGTAACCGACAGTTATTTTGGCGTTTGGAATATCAGCCAGTTCTGATACAAATACCGAAATCATTTCACTTAATTTGATTTCCCTAAAATCGGGCCCTACAAGCTGTATATCCATTGTAGCTTTGTTTGGACCTGTATCAAGATCGCTGATTTTACCAAGATTTGTTAAAATATATTTTACCTCGGGATGGTGCTTAATTCGCTGTTCAATAAGTTTAAGTACATTAGCGCATTCATTTAAATTTATTCCTTCAGGAAGTTCCACATCTACTTTTACTTTGCCGTCGTCAAACTGAGGCATAAATTCGAATCCGAGTTTCGGACCGTAATACATTAACGAAGCAATAAATAAAGTAAATGCAGATATAAGAATTATTAAACTGTTTCTCTTTGTCAATATCCTTGAAAGTATTCCTCCGTACCAGGCGTCCCATGAATCGTAAATTTTGTTTAACTTCGCGCTTATTCTGCCTTCCTTTTCAGTTTTGGGAAGCATAAGCGAAGCAAGCATAGGCGTAAGCGTAAATGAAAAAAGAAGTGAAAAAATTGTTGCAAACGATGCCGCAAGCGCAAGTTCTTTTAAAAATCTTCCAACCATTGAAGACATATTAAGTATCGGAAGAAATACGACAAGATTTGTAAGCGTTGATGCAACAACCGCAACGGTTACTTCAATTGTTCCTGTATAAGCCGCGTCTTTATTTTCCCGGCCTAATTTTTTATGCCGGAATATATTTTCAAGTACAACTACTGAATTAGCCACAAGTACACCAACCGACACCGAAATTCCCATTAAGGTCATCATATTTAGTGTTAACCCGAACGCCTGCAATAAAAAGAAAGTTGATATAATAGAAATTGGCATTGTAAGAGCTACAATAAATGTAGAACGAATATGAGTTAGAAATACAAACAATACGATAGATGTAAACAAAACTCCGAGAAGAATATTGCTCATTGTATCATTAACAGTGCTTTTTGTAAAATCGGATCTGTCGTTTACAATTTCAAGGTTTACATTTTCAGGAAGTGTTTCTTTTATTTCAGGGAGAGAATTTCTGACGGCTTCAGCAACATTCACAACATTTCCTTCAACACTTTTTATAATTCCGAGTTTAACTACGTTTTCGTTTCTGTAATTATTTTCTACATCAAAATATACGGCACGCTGCCTTATATCTTTGCCGCCGTCAATTACATTTGCAATCTGGTTTAATTTCTTATGTCCGAAAACCGTAGGCACCTGAAGATTTTTTATCGTTTCAATATTGTTGTATTCACCTTGCATTCTAACGGTAAATTCCTGGTCTTTAATCTGGAAATAACCGCCGGGAATATTAATATTCTGCATTGCTAATACTTGGAGCAGCTGAGGCAATGAAATCATATTTTCGTAAATTGATTTGTTGTCCAAAATAACGCGTATCTCTCTTTCCTGTCCTCCAATCACATCAACACGCGCAACACCTTCAATTTGAGAAAACCTGTCGCGTAATGTTTTATCTGCAATTTCATAAAGTTCACGCGGATCAATCTCCCCGCTTAACACAACATCCACAATCGGAAAAGCACGAATATCAACCTTCTCAACTATAGGTTTATTTGCGTCATCGGGAAGATCGTTTAATATACCGTCTACTTTATCTTTAACTTCTTGGTTGGCAATATTTACATCTTTATTTAATTTGAATTCTATAATTACAATTGAAAATCCGTCAAGAGAATAAGATTCAATTCTTTCTATTTCGCTAATGGTTGAAACAGCATCTTCAATTCTTTTACTTATTAGTGTTTCGACTTCTTTTGGTCCGGCACCTGCATAAACTGTTTGAACAATTACATATGGGACTTCGACATCGGGCATCTGATTCAAGTTTAGAGAATAAAAAGCAATAGCACCGAAAATAACGAAAACAAGTATCCCCATTGTAGTGGCTACCGGACGATTTATTGATACTTTAGCTAGAAACATATTTCCCTCTTAATCAATCACTTTTATTTTTTCTTCACCAATTAATCCTGATGCCCCTTTAATTATAATTTTACTTCCGGCATCAATACCTTCTGTTACTTCTATATTAATTCCGCTTTCTAAACCGGTTTTTATATAATTTTTAATTGATTTCCCGTTTCCTGCGGTAAATATATACATGCCTGTTTCATCTTGACTTATAATATTTCTTGGGATAACTAATGCATTTTTATTTTCATAGATTTTTATTTTAATATCTGCGGTAACCCCGCTTTTCAAATTCAAGCCCGGATTGTCAAATTGAATCTCGGCATAAAACGCCTGAGTAGCCGGATCTGCTTTTATAGCAACTTCAGATACTCTGCCTTCATAAATTTTTTCACTGTTTTTTATATAGGCCATCATCGATTTTTTTATTGTTTTAATCTCATCTTCATTTGCCCACACTTTGGCCGATAATTTATTTAATTGAGCTATTGAAAATAAAGGGGTTTTATCCTGCACATTATCTTTTTCGTTTACTTTAATTTCAGTTATCAACCCTTCAAAGGGAGCTTCAATAAATAACAGCTGCTTCTGCATTTCGTAGTTGCTTTTATCGACAAGATATTTAGTATTAATTCCGTCAAAATTTGCCTGTGAAGTTTCTCCTGCTTCAAGCAGTGATTTTGCTCTTTCATAATTTTTACGCGAATTCTCAAAAGCCGATTCGGCCTGTTCATACATTGCGCCCGGGGCGTTAACCGGGAACTCTATAATTACATCACCCTTTTTTACCTTGTCGCCTACCTTAAAATTAATCTTTTCAATTCTACCGCCAATTTTCGCGCCTTCCGTAGTTTCTTTTATTCCGCGCAGCTTAGCAAAAAAGCTTAGTTCTTTTGTGAATAGCTGAGGCTCAATTATTTTTACTTCAACAGGAATACCTTCTTCTGCCTGGATCTGCGTCATACTTTTTGATTCCGTATTATCATTTCCGCCGCAGCTTATAAATAATGCAGATAGCGAAAACGTAAATAAGGCAGCAATCAGTATCTTGAAATTCATTTTGTTCATTTTAAGTCCCGCTTATTTTTTAGTTATTATTCTTCAGTTATTTCGTTTTTATATTTTGAATCAACTCTTCCGAGCAGCTGATCTAGTTCAGCTTCTGCTATTATATAATCATGTACGGATTTTATAAGGTTTGTTTTTGCGCTTCGCAATTCAACATCAGCGTTTTTAATTTCAAGCTGAGTTCCAGTTCCTTCTTTATAACGCGTTGTACTGATATTATATGCTTTTTGAGCTAATTCTACGTTTCTATTTAATGCCTTTATCTGCGATTTAACTTTTTTTAAATCAAGAATTTTTACGGTTACTTGAGATGTTATAAAATCTTCGGTTAATGAAATTTGTTCTTGTGTCTGCATTGTTGCTATATTCGCCTGTTCAATTCTATTTGCAGCCCTTCCCCCTTTAAATAGATTAAGAGAAAATGTTACTCCAACCATTGAAGAATTATAAGTTTGGAAATTCCAATCATCCGAAGAACCTGCATACGAATAATTTCCGAATGCGGCAATTGTAGGCCAGTAATCAGCTCTTTCAATATTTATAAATTCTTCATCAACATTCTTTTTAATACGCAGCGAATTAATATCTAAGTTATTTTTCAGCGCAAGCAGCGAAGCATCTTCAATTAAAGGAAGCTCTTCATCTTTATATTCAAAGCTTCCTATGACTTCAATTGAATCAGATAAATTTACACTGAGAAGAATCTTTAAACCGTTTAGCGCGTTTAAGTATGTATTCTCCAGTTCCCTGACTGAAGGTCTAATGTTTTCAACCTGTACCTCGGCTTGCAGAGCATCAAAATCGGATGTAAGGCCCTGCTCATAAAGGGCATTAATGTTCTTTAGATTTTCTTCAGCATTTATTAAACTGCATTTGATAATGTTTAAAAGTTCTTTTGAAAGAAGAACACCGTAAAATGCTTTTTTTACATTAAGAATTGTATTCGTTTTGGCGGCTTCATATTGAACTTTCGCCAGGTCTAAATATATTTGTGAAGCTCCGATACCGCGGAAAACTGCTGAATTAAACAAAATCTGCGTTACTTGAGCTTTTGTTTCGAAACTGTTTGTTTGAGCAAAAGACTGAAGCTTTGTTGCCATAGATTTAAATTTATCATCATCACGAGGAAGGACATTTTCATCAAATAAAATATTATACGTAGCATTTGTAAGCAATGCTTCAAAATCCGGGAAAGCAGTTTTGGGTTTCTCTATCATATGAGCTAAGTTTGCGGTAATATCAAGCGACGGCAAGGCATAACCGAAGGCTTCGTCAACAGCTGCTTCTGATTTCCTGACATTCATTTCGGAGATAATTACATCCCTGTTATTTTTTAATGCGGCTGTAATGGCTTCTTCCAATGTATAAGTTAATTTCTGCGCATATAATTGAATTGAAATTATACATAATAAAATTCCAACAATTGACATTCTAGATAATGACATATCTTGCTCTATATTTAATTAGTAATTATTTTCAAGTGAAGGTATTAATTGCTTATACTTTTAATCCTTTTAAAACTAGATTAACAATAGATACTACCTTCTTTTCTATATTTGGGAAATCTATTTCGTTTACTGAAGTAATCTGGTTGGAATGGAACTCTTTGTATTGCAGAGCATCGATGAAACTAAAAATGTTGTCGGCTAATTCCGCTGTATTATGTTTTTTCAGTTCACCTGAATTTACACCGTCTGTTAGGACATTTTTAATAATTTTTTTTGTTGAGACTGTAAAAACTTTGTGAGAATTTTCTATTATTTCACCAATCTCAATAATTACTTTTAACGGCATTGTAAGAAGATTGGATTTCTCTTTCGCGTAATAAATCATATTATGAATTATAATATTGATTTTTTTATCTATTGTTTTTGCTTTCTCAATTTCATCTATTAAACTTTCTATGAACAAATCTGCTTCTTCTACCACTATTTCATTAAATATGGCTTCCTTGCTCGGGAAATAATAATAAAGTGAATTCTTTTTTATCCCAAGCTGATCGGCAATATCATCCAAGGTGGTTTTATGATATCCGTACCGCGCAAAGGAATTCATTGAAGCTTTTTTAATTTGTTCTTTCTTTTTTTCGTAGGTGCCGAACATAATCTAATTTTCGAACGTTTAGTATGATTGTTCGAAAATTATAAAATAGAGAAATAATAATCAAGTTAATTAATGATAATGCGTTTACTTTTGTCGCAATAATATTCTTCTTAATACTTTTCGGAAATAAGTTAACTGAAAGGATATTACTTTTTATCTTTTTTATGCTTTCTAATCGAATCGTTTTTTATTTTTAAATTTTCATTAATTCTACTTTCGGCAGGAACCGCAAAGACAAACCGTCCGTTTAAAACGCATCCGTTACGTCCCGGTACGCAAGTTTGTTTTAACCTAATACAATGATCATTTTTTAAATCAATAAATTGGCAGGAGAATGAACTCATGACTTTCCTCTGCTTACATTAATTAATTTTATAGAATTTGTAAAATTCGGACGGGGTTAAAGCTTCATGTGTAATTTTTACTAGGGCGACCGCGCCTTTAAACCATGATCTTTTATCCATTCTAGTTCCAATTGATGTGAAGGCATTAGAAATAGGCAGATAATTGATTCCGCCCGATATTTCCTTTTCCCCGTTAACATAATGCGTCATTACTCCATTACTGTAAACCAGCGCAGCATGCGACCAATCGTCGGCGGAATGCAGTTTGTTTGGAGAAACCAATGTCAATTCCTCGGTTTCCGCTTTAATAAATGTATCTAAATACCATTTATGATTTTCGGTCATCCGTAATTCAATTAAAACCCGGCGGCTGCTGTTAGAGGAATCTTGAATATGTAAAAATCTTTGTTCAATATTTCCCGGATACGAAGTATCCGGTTTAAATATAATTTCAATAGTAAAGTTTTCCGCACCTTTAAGCGGATTAGATTCCACGATTAATCCGTCATTAATTCCGTTGAACCTTACAACATTGTCATGTTCTTTTGTATATACAACCTCCGGATTTCCTAACACATTAGTTTTAAAACCGGCGATACTGCTGTTGTTGTCAATGCGCCAATTAACCGAAAATACGTTTTCCATCTCTTGTCCGTATGAACTAAAATAAATTATATTCAAAAATGTGAGAATCATTAATAATATTTTCATAGCATTCCAATTCATTATTTTTTTTTGATGCTGCCAAAACCTTTGATTATTTATCTGTTTAATAATTTATAATATATAATATTCCAATAACACAATAAAACATAATTTTGTAAAATAAGGTGTCGGAATATTATTTTGCGTAAACATCTGTACTAAGGTATTTAAGGCCGGAATCAGCCATCAGCGTTACAACTATTTCTTCCGGTCCCAATTTTTCTGCAACCCGGATAGCCGCAACAACATTTGCTCCTGATGAGGTTCCTGCAAAAAGTCCTTCCTCTTTAGCCAACCTCCTAGTCATAGTTTTTGCGTCTTCAGTTTTTACATTAATAATTTCATCTGCAAGACTCTGATCCCAAAGAGGCGGAGTATATCCGATCCCTACTCCTTCAATTTTATGAGGTCCGGGTTGTCCTCCTAACAATACTGATGATTCCGCCGGTTCGACCGCAACGGTTTTAATTTGCGGTTTATACTTTTTCAGAATTTCCGAAACGCCTCGGAAAGAAGCTGAAGTACCAACAGAATGAACAAAAGCGCCTACCTTTCCGCCTGTTTGTTGCCATATTTCCTCGGCTAAAGGATAATAACCGGTAATACTATCGAAATTTTTAAGCTGGTTTGTCAAATATGTATTTGGTTTGTTGCTTATTTTGCGTGCTGCTTCAATCATGTCCAATATTAATTTCTTTGTTGTTAGTCCGCCTTCACTTGGAATTAAGGTTAGCTCTGCTCCAAATGCAGCCATTTGATTCAGCTTATCACGGCTGAAAGCATCGGAAGTAATAATATGAATATGGTAGCCTTTTGCAATACTTATTAAAGCAAGTGATATACCTGTGCTGCCGCCCGTGTATTCAACAATCGTATCTCCTTTTTTCAATCTTCCGTCTTCCTCGGCCCGCGATATCATTGCAAGCGCAGTTCGATCTTTCATACTGCCGCTCGGATTTTCCCATTCAAGTTTAACATAGATTTTCGCGCACCCGCGGGGAACAACATTATTTAATTTTACTAATGAAGTATTTCCTATAGTATCCAAAATGTTATCAGCAATTCTCATATTTTCCCCTATACAATATTCTGTGATAATTAGTAATAAATTATAAATGTCTTAATAATTTTTAATACTAATTTTTATAAAACAAAATTAGCGACTAAAAAATAAGTATCAAATTGTAAGAATACAAATAACCTAAATTTTTGAATATTTTTTTCAGCGGAAAAATATTTGAGTTTGGATTACTTTTCAAATAGTAGTTCAGAAGGTATTTTTATTCTGAAAAACATTTATGCGTAAATAGTTATATTGCAAAACAAATAATTTTACAAAGGAAAATGGAACATAAAAACCGGGTTTACTCGTTATCAAAAAACAAAATTAAAATTCTGCTTTTGGAAGGGATTCATGAAAATTCAATGAACTTCTTAAAAGAAAGCGATTATACTAATATTGAATATCTAATTACATCGCTTAATAAAGAAGAATTGATTCAAAAGATTAAAAATGTTCACATGATCGGAATCAGATCTAGAACTAATATTACAAAAGATATTTTGCAATATGCTGAAAATTTAATTGCGATAGGATGTTTCAGCATTGGGACAAACCAGGTTGACCTTCACACCGCAAAGTTAAAAGGCATACCGGTTTTTAATGCGCCTTTTTCAAATACACGTTCAGTTGCAGAACTGGTAATTAGCGAATGTATTATGCTCCTTAGAAGAATTCCGGAAAAGAATGCCGCCGCACACCAAGGGAAATGGATGAAAGAAGCAAATTCATCTTTTGAGATACGCGGGAAAAATATCGGAATTATTGGTTACGGACATATAGGTTCTCAAGTTTCCATACTTGCTGAAAATTTAGGAATGAATATATATTATTATGACATTGAAAAGAAATTAAGTTTAGGAAATGCAAAATCATGCAGTTCATTAAAAGAATTGTTAAAGATTTCCGATGTAGTAACACTTCATGTGCCCGAAACAGAACTTACCAAAAACATGATTACTAAAACCGAACTTTCTCTAATGAAAAAAGGCGCTTGTATTATAAATGCCTCCCGCGGAACTATAATTAATATTGAACATTTAAGCGAATCTCTAAAGTCCAAGCATTTAAACGGTGCGGCGATAGACGTATTCCCGGAGGAACCGACTTCAGTTAACGAACTTTTTAATTCACCTCTTCAACATTTGCCGAATGTTATTTTGACGCCTCACATTGGAGGCAGCACGATAGAAGCGCAGGCAAATATCGCAGTTGAAGTTTCCGAAAAACTTATTAATTACAGTAACATAGGAGCAACACTCGGAGCTACAAATTTTGTTGAAATATCCTTGCCGCCGAATATCAATAAAAAGCGTTATCTGCACATACATGAAAACAAACCCGGTGTAATGAATAAAATTACCTCCGTTTTTACGTCACGTAAAATTAATATCGCGTCGCAGTATCTACAGACCGACCCTGATATCGGTTACGTAATAATTGATATAGACGGTAAACAGAAGTCTGGTGATATTTTGAAAGAACTAAAAGCAATTCCAAAAACAATTAAAGCAAGGATGCTATTTTAAACTATTGAAAAACCTTCAAAGGTTATACATAAGAATACAGTTAGTGATAAAATTCATCGCAAAACTCAACCGCGTATTTGATTAGATTATTTTTTAAATCAGTGTTTTAATCTTTGTAATATTTTTAGTACTCAAATTTCCTAAAATATTACTTTAATAAGCTCATTTTTTTTACAAGATTTATCATGCCTGATCGCAATCTATAAAAATAAATCCCAGTAGCAAGGCTTGATGCATCAACTAAAATTGAATGATTGCCTGCAGTGAAAATTTGATCAACAAGAATTTTTATTTCATTTCCAAGAATATCATGAATAGAAAGTTTAACATGTTCAACCGTTGGGATTGAAAAATTAATTCTCGTACTCGGGTTGAAAGGATTGGGATAATTTTGTTCTAAACTGAATCCCTGCGCTAAATTACTTACTTCTTCAATAGAAGTTACATTAGTGCTTGTATATGCGAAAGTTATTTGTACATCATCTACTGTTAACCATCCCGGAATTGTTCCAGCGCTCATTTGTTCCGAACTCCATGCGTAAAATCTAATATTTGAAATTACCGGAATGGAAGTTTCCGGTAATTCACCAAAGTATGTCTGCATTTCTTCTGTTAAATATGTTTTAAAAATTAGTGTATGTGTGCCAAATCTCTCAACATAATAAGCTGCGAGAGTATCGGGACCAGTTCCTGTTCTTTTAGCTTTTAAACTTACTTTATTACTCTTTCTTAATAGGACTAAATTTTCACCAAGAAATGGCCCGATAGAAAAATATAAATACTTATCATAATTGATAACACCGTTGCCGGTCCATCCGCTACTCTTATAATTTGCCTCAATTGAACTTTCACAAACAACTCCTTGTCTGCTGAACTCGCTAAACGAAACTTTTGGAGTACTGCTTGTTATTGCATCGTGTTCTAATAAACCGCATGGACCTCCATTTAAAGCATATATTCCAAATCCGTTTATTGTATCCCCGTTAGCTGAAATAAAATCCATCGCTGAATATGGAGGGATTAAGGGGATAAGAAGTATTATTATCAATTTGATTATTTTACCTGTCATAACTATCACCATTAATAAATTTATTTCTATTGAATTATTTTTTTGATTTTTGCTCAGGTTAAACAGCAGCGCTTAAAGGTTTTGCAATTTTTAAATTTTGTTTAATCTGGAATCTTTTCAATAGAAATTTGGTAAATATTAATATCAAATTCTATATAGTTATTAAGTTCACAAATACTTGTTTTAAAAGTCCTCCCCTTCGTTTGAAGGGGGGGATTTATAAGGGGTTTACCGCGAAACAGCAAAACCTTTGGAAACTTCTGAGGTTTGGGGAAATTGAATCCAAAATTTTAAATATTATTCTATATTTGCACCAACAACTGCGGCCATTTGCATCATGTCTATTGTCTGCCCTTCTTGCAGATTTGTAAAATCAGTTAACTTGCCTGATTTGCTAGTCGATTTTGTATTTTTGAAGATAGGCAGTAACTTTGCATCGGCAACAATGAACTTGCCTGCGTTTTCAGGTTTACCATTTTCTGTTTTTGTTTGAAGTTGGTTTGCTTTAATATAGTCCCATAATTTTTTGGTGATATCAGTTCTAGGTAATTCTGTTTCTCCGAGAAACTCCGCCAATTCATGTTTCAATTTTACAGGTTTCTTCAATCCTTTTGCTTCTTCCATTTTTTAACTCCATTATTTTAATTTATGAATTTATTACTGAGACTTTTGTTTGTATAGGCACAAATTACTCTTAAAGAAAAGCCTATTCTTTTGTTACTATATTCCAATTTCCAATTAGTCGATAATAAAATATTTTTTTACAGCCACTGTGCTGGCGCAACTGCCTTTAATCCTTTGTTTAGTTATTCATTATAAATTATTATCCATTATCCGGCTTCATCTGTTGTGATTATTTGAACCTGCTCCAAAAAACTCGGATTCGAAATACTCACACACTCAAAATTTTCAATGCTTCCTCCTTGCTCTAAAACAAGAGAAAGTATTGAAAAAGCCATTGCGATTCTGTGGTCGTGATAACTTTGAAATGTAATTTTTCTTGAAGAAATATTTCCGCTTACTTTATAGCCGTCTTCGAATTCTTCAACTGACAAGCCGAGAAGTTTTAAGTTTTCGCAGACGGATGTAATTCTATCGGATTCTTTGGCGCGGAGTTCTTTTGCGTCGCGGATTATAAAATCGCCTTCGGCAAAAATTCCGGCAATTGTAAGGATTGGTATTTCATCAATTATGTTGGGTATAATTTCTTCAGGTATTTCTATGTTTTTAAGTTTGCTGCTTTTAATTAAAATGTCGCCGTACATTTCGCCGCTGGAAATTTTTTGATCAATGATTTCAATATTTCCGCCCATTGCTTTCAGTACATTTAGAATTCCCGTGCGCGTTTCATTCAATAAAATATTTTTGATAATCAGTTCGCTGTTTTTTAACAATAGCGTAAGAACTATAAAAAAAGCAGAGGAAGAAATATCCGAAGGGACAAAATATTCTTTCGGTTCCGGGTAATCTTTATGCGAAACATATATTTTATTTCCGCCTCCCCGTTTTTCAGTTTTTAAACCGAGCATTGTTTCAGTATGATTACGCGAAGGAAGATTTTCAACTACAGTTGTTGTTTCTTCAAGATGGAGTCCCGCTAAAAGCACGGCGCTTTTTATCTGCGCGCTGGCTACTGGCAGATTATATTCAATTGCTTTTAATCTATTTGATGGGTTTATAATTACAGGTAATGTACCGTTTTCAGAAGTCTCAATCTCCGCGCCCATTAATTTTAAGGGTTCGGATATTCTTTTCATAGGACGTTTAGAAAGCGACTCATCACCGGTTAGTGTAGTTGTGAAATTCTGCGATGCTAATATTCCGCAAATTAATCTAGAAGTTGTTCCGGAATTGCCCATATACAAAGGACGAAAAGGTTCTTTAAAATTTTTAAAACCAGCGCCTTTTACCGAAAAACGGTTCTGATATTTAACAATATCACAGCCCATATCTCTAAAAGCGTTGATTGTAGAATAAATATCTTCGGATTCAAGCAGATTATAGATTACTGAATCGCCTTTAGCAAGTGAAGCGAACATTACGGCGCGGTGCGAAACTGATTTATCGCCGGGAAGTTTTAATTCACCATTAACTTTATTAATCTGGTTAAATTCTTGTATCACTTATCGCACCATTCGTCTATTAATTTATTCAATTCATCTTCGCTCAATTCAGTTCTATTATATAGTCCTTTTAATACCCGCTGTCTCTGCGCTTCGTAAAGCGTAACTGCTGCGGCTACGGATACGTTCAAACTTTGGATCATTCCTCTCATCGGAATATAATAACATTCGTCTGCTAATTCTGCGGCTTCCTCACTTACTCCTCTGCTTTCATTGCCCATAACAATTGCTACTTTCTCTGTTAGATCAATATCATAAAGATTTACAGCTTTTTCATTAAGCAATGAAGCGTATATTTTGAAACCTTGTTTATGAAGTTCATCATAACATTCTTTTGTGCTTTTAAACTTTTCTTTTTCAACCCATTTAAATGCCGAGGCAGAAGTCACCTTGCTAATTTTAGGAAATTCCTCATATGTATAAAGCAATGAAACTTTGGGAACTCCTACGGCATCGCATGTTCTGAAAATTGCGCTAACATTATGCGGATCGTGTACATTTTCAATTACGACTCTTAAAGAAGCCTGACGGGAATTAGCAACATTTACTATTTTATTCAGCCTGCTGTCGGTTTTAAATTTTCTCAATTACAGCTCTTTATGAAAAATTAATTTATAAATAATTTTATCAGAATTTTTTCTTGCGCGGTCTATTTTAATTTCTTGCTCTTTGGGTAAGTTTAAATAATATCTTAAGAAATCTACTGCATTATTAATGGCGTCATCTTCTTTATGCGCCCAGCTTTCGCACCCGTTAATAGAAGGCACATTAGCGGTAAATCCATCTCCCGTATTTGTAACAATTAAATCAATAACCACTAATAACCGCCTGTTACTTTTTCGCCGGTTACTATTTTTACGCTTGCGCTGGCGCCGATTCTTTCGGCTCCGACTTCTATCATAGCTTTAGCGTCTTCGGTTGAGCGAACGCCTCCGGAAGCTTTAACACCGACAGTACTCCCAACTACATATTTCATTAGGGCAACATCGCCGACAGTTGCGCCGCCTTTGCTGAAACCCGTAGATGTTTTAACAAAATCAGCTTTTGCTTTTTTGGCTATCAAACATGCCTTAATTTTTTCTTCGTCGGTTAAAAGAGCGGTTTCAATAATTACTTTGCAAAGTGCTTTGTGATTTTTAGCGGCAAGTACAACCTGATTTATATCGTTAAATATGTAGTCGTATTCGCCTTGTTTTAATTTACCGACATTTATAACCATATCAATTTCTTTCGCGCCGTTTTCCAATGCTTCTTCAGCTTCAGCTCTTTTAATTTTTGTAGTATTAGAACCCAAAGGGAAACCTATTACAGTGCACACTTTTACCGGCGTGTTTTTTAACAATTCATAACAGAGCGGAACATAAACAGGATTAATGCATACCGACGCGAAACCGTATTCTTTTGCTTCCGAACATAGTACTTTTATTTCATCGGGTGTGGCATCCGGCTTTAATAAAGTATGGTCAATCATGCGGGCAATATTTCTATCAGGCAATTCTTCTCCAATGCCTATACCCGCGGCAATTCTATCCGCTCCTTTATCAATAATTTTTTTTACGGTGTTAGGCTGATCAAGAACGTTTCTTTCCCATCCCACGCAAGTTTCGCCCACGCAATAAAAATCGTGAAGCGCTTTTTCAGTAAAAACCTGATTTACAATTTTATCAATTTGAGAAGAACTCATTTGGTCACCAAATTTCTAATTATTAGTTTTATATAACTTTCAAAAGCATCTAATTCTTTAGCTCACTTACTAACTTATAAGATTGGATGAACGGTTGAATGGATGATTGGGTTAAAATCATTGAAACAATCAGTCTTTCAGTCAATCTTCATATTATAGTAATTCAAAAATCACAATTATAATTTATAATTATGATTTTACATTCTCGATCTTTAAAAACGCTTCATAAGTATTTCTTAAAAGCATCGCGATAGTCATTAAACCAACTCCGCCGGGAACCGGGGTAATGTAAGAAGATTTTGCTTTTACGTTCTCAAAATCGACATCGCCGACAATTTTATAACCTTTTTTTGAGGCAGTATCTTCCACGCGGTTTATACCCACATCAATTACGACAACACCTTCCTTGACCATATCAGCGGTTATAAAATTCGCTTTTCCAATTGCGGCAATTAAAATATCGGCTTGTTTCGTATATTGGGTTAAATCTTCCGCTGCCGAATGACATACAGTTACAATTGCGTTAGCGCCTTCTTTTTTCTGAAGCATTATATTTGCGGCAGGCTTGCCAACAATATTGCTTCTGCCTACAACTACAACATGTTTGCCTTTTGTTTCTATTTTATATCGCTTCAGCAATTCTAAAATTCCATACGGAGTGCACGGCAGAAAAGTATCCTTTCCAATTACAAGTTTACCGACACTTATAGGATGAAAGCCGTCAACATCTTTTGAGGGACTTATCGCCTCAATTATTTTATCCTCATCAATATGTTTTGGCAAAGGAAGCTGAACTAAAATTCCGTGTATTTTTTTATCATTATTATATTTTTCAATTAATTGAAGCAGTTCCATTTCACTAATTGATTCATCAAGCAGATCAACTTGTGAAAACATACCGATTTCTTTGCATGATTTTGCTTTGCTGTTGACATAAAATGTAGAAGCAGGATTATCACCTACAAGGATTGTAACTAGTCCGGGAACCTTTCCCGTTTTCATTTTTAATTGATCAACATTAATTTTAAGTTCTTCTTTAATTCTGCCTGATATTTCTTTACCGTCGATTATTTGCATATAATTTCTCTTGTTAAAACATGTATTAAGATTGCTCTTTATTAATAATTCCTTTTATAAATTATATTGTAATTTTTCTTCAAATAATTTTTAATACTTCTGCTTTCCAAAATTTCTTCGGCAAAAGGATTAGAGTTCTGCCAGCCGGTATTTCCCGATTCTCTCAAATTTTCCAATCTTCGTATAGCAATTTCACAATAAATCGGGTCTATATCAACAGTTAAACATTTACGTTTTAATCTTTCACAAGCTATTAAAGTAGTTCCGGCATGGGCAAAAAAATCAACTACCCTGTCATTCGGACAGCTTGAAACATTAATAATTCTTTCAATAGCTTTTAGAGGTTTCTGTGCGAAACATCCGTTTACGTTTTCTATCAGAAGATGGAACACCTGCTGAACATCAATCCAGACATTACCGGCTCTTATATTAACAGATTTACTTCTTTCCAGATTTTCTGTTTTTATGCCTTTTATTTCTTTGTAATATCCTTTTAATACCTTGGGTATGTCTGTATAAACACTTTCTATATTAAAAACTGGTTTGCCTTTTGTATAATAAAGCAGTTCTTGACGGATGGACATCCAGTTCATTTGAGTACCGTATCCGCGCTGATTCCGCATTGTTATAAAACTTCGGGAATTAAAACCAGTATTTCTCATCATTAATATAAACTCGGCAAAAGGTTCAAGATGATTTTTCTGATCAGCTCCAAGCCAAACATAAAGAGATGAATCTTCGGAAAGTATTTCTTCAGTGTTCTTAATCCATGAGCTGCACCATCTTGCAAAATCTTCGGCTTTGGTTTTTTGAAACGCAACCATATTATAAGGAGGATCATGAACGGCAAGAGCGGCTTTATTTCTACCCATAAGATTTTTGATAGAAACAGAATCTTCGGCATTAAAACATCCGACTTTATGTTTCCTTTTGGGATCTTGCCAGACTTCACCATTTTTAAGTCTGCAGAACTTGAGAAGATAATTTCTAAGTTTATCGTCCCTATCCAATCTTGGCAGTGGAAAATTTATCATTTTTAGTTAAGCTTCCTGACAAATTCCGGTAATAAAATTCTTTCTACTTCAATAGTTTTGCCTGTTTCAGTATCAACTTTAAAAAACATTCCGCAAAGGTGAACCTGACCTTCGGCATTAATATATTTTTGAGGAGTTTGAAACAAAAATCTGTTTATTGCGGCTTCTGTTTTCATACCAATAATAGAGTCATACGGACCAGTCATTCCTACATCAGTTATATATCCGGTTCCTTTTGAAAATATTCTTTCATCAGCTGTTTGAATATGTGTATGAGTGCCTACAACGCAGCTTACCTTACCGTCAAAGAAATTCGCAAAAGCAAGTTTTTCGGCAGTGGCTTCACCGTGAAAATCAATAAATATTACCTTAGTTTCCGATGAAATCTTTTTAAGCGCCCATTCGGCAGTTCTAAAAGGACAATCAATAGGAGCCATAAATGCCCTGCCCTGGACATTCATTACCGCTACCTTACCTTTTTTTGTTTCCGCAATATAATACCCGTTTCCGTATGTTCCTTTTGGATAATTCAATGGTCTAAGCGAGCGCGGTTCCTGTTTTAAATAATCTTGCGATTGATGTTTGTCCCATGTATGATTTCCGCCGGTAATAACCGAAACACCCAATTCAAATAACTGTTTGCCTTCTTTTTCGGTACAACCTTTTCCGTCGGCGGCATTTTCACCGTTTACGATTGTAATATCTGCGTTATATTTTTTTTGAAGTCCCGGCAGCCACATGTTTACCATATCTAATCCGGGTTTTCCTACTATGTCTCCGATAAATAAAATATTTATGTTCATTAATGCCCTGTTTAATAAGTAATAAATTGCAAATTCTTATAACAAATTCGATGTTAAATATATCGAAAAAACGATGAAGATAAAACAACTTATATATATAGGAATGATTCTACAGTTTTAGTACTAATTTGTTGTTGATTTAATTTGTTTGCAATTCAAATACTTAGGAATTGTTACCATTTGTTACATAAAATTTGATGTTAACAATCAAATTTATTATACTTTATACAACTTAAGCTTTTCAAAAAGCTTTAGATGTTTAATAGATTTATAAAAAGGATGATTTAAATTCGTTATAAACAAGAAATAAAACGAAAAATAATGCTTGAATATTTCAACAATAAGGTATGTTCGGAAATAATAAGCATTAAAGATTATACATTTATTTAACCGCATCATTTAGATAGCATTTCTATTATTTCCGGACAAAATTCATTATCAGAAACATTTCTTCACTTTATTATGTGAAGAATAAAGTCGGTTAATGCAATTAAAATTAATAAAAGGAGAGTTATTATGGACGACAGAAAAATTTATATCGATAAGTTAGCATCTCAATTAAAAACATGGGATGATGATATAAAAAAATTTGAAACAAAGGCTAAAAATTCCGCGAGTAATGTAAGATCTCAAATTGAAAGTAAAATTTCGGAAATGCGGATCAAAAAAACAAAGTTTGAGAAACAATTCAATGAATTAAAAAACAGCGGCGTCGACGCCTGGAAGGAAATAAAAAACGGCATTGAGAAAGCTGAAAACAATATGAAAGACTCAGTTATAAATGCTAAAGAAAAATTTATGGATAATTAGTTCAGCATAAGAAACTAATTAAACGATTCGAATATGCAGTGAATGTTTGATTGAAAAATATCGGAGGAACTATGTTACATGAAGCAAAAGAACTTGAACGACTTAAAATTAATGCCAGGGACGGAAACCTTGGTTATGTTTACGATTTTTATTTTGATGATTTGAAGTGGATAACGCGCTACTTAGTTGTTGATACCGGGAACTGGTTAACTGGCAGAAGGGTTTTAATTTCACCACATTCTATTAACAAACCGGATTACGATAAGAAAGAACTTGCCGTTAATCTTGATAAAGAACAAATAGTAGATAGTCCGCATATTTCCGAAGACGAACCTATTTCGCAACAGCACCAGAAGGTACTTGCCGATTATTACGGCTGGCCAATTTATTGGTCTGTTGATCCGGCTTTAAATGCCATGGGCGCAATGGAAATGTCCAAAGAAAAAAACAAAGAGGGCGATCCTCATTTAAGAAGTATCCGAGAAGTAAGGAATTATAACATTGAAGCTACTGACGGGAATATCGGTTATGTTGAGAATTTTATTATTGATGATGAGAACTGGGACATTAAATATCTAATATTAGATACAAGAAAATGGATGCACTGGCTGCCCGGCGGTGAATACATACTAATAACACCCGGGCTGATTGATAAAATAGACTGGGCAGCATCAAATGTTTATATAAAACTTGATAAAGAAACAATTAAAAACGCTCCTGTATACGAAACTAAAAAGCAAATAGACAATAAATTCGAATATAAATTATATGAGTGGATGAAAGAATTTATTGATGATACAAAAGAGCACAGCACTTTGCTTAAATAGAAAATAGATTTTGGAGGTATCAATATGAAAAAAATATTATTCTCGTTTTTTGTGTTTTCCCTTTTATTAGCGGGATGTAAAAATGAAAGAATGGATTACACAAAAAAAACTGAAATAATTGATAAAGCCGTTGCTGTCCTGCAGCCTTTAAACGGAAGCAGCGTCAGCGGCATAGTATATTTTAAAGAAAAAGGCGGTACTGTAGAAGTTATCGCTGATGTGAAAGGTTTAACTCCAGGCGAACATGGTTTTCATATTCATACTTTCGGCGATCTGCGTGCAAACGACGGAAGTTTAACCGGCGGACATTTTAATCCGACAAATATGAAGCACGGCGGACCGGCAACAGAAGAAAGGCACATTGGCGACCTAGGCAACATTCTCGCTCTTGACGATTCAACAGCACAGTACGTACAAGATAAGATTGCATTTACTATAAACGGAACTAATTCAATACTCGGAAGATCCGTTGTAATTCATTCCGGTGAAGATGATTTTAAAACCCAGCCTACGGGAAATTCGGGAACTAAAATTGCTGCAGGAATAATTGGCATTCAAAACTATGAACAGTAATATAAAATGAATGCTGCCGCGGATTTTTAATAACCCCGGCAGCATTCTTTGTCTTAAATAATTTTAATTATAAATTCCGGTTCTTAATGAAAACTTAATAACATTTATTCTGTTCCTTTTTTTACTTTTATATTTTCCTGCCAAAAACAATAATATTAATAATTTCATCAATGCTAATTTATATTGATAGATTTTTCTTGCTCGCAATTTTTAATTAACTTTACTCATCACAATTTTACATATCCAATGCAGAATATTGAGTTAGAAAATATTTCAATTGACGAAGCAGAATATTCTGTTTTTGATTTTGAAACTACAGGAACATCGGCTAAGTACGATAAAGTAATTGAAATCGGAATCGTTAAAATAAAAGGCAACGAAATAGTTGACACCTACTCAACTTATATAAATCCCGGCAGACAAATTCCGTATTACATAACCGATATAACCGGTATAAAAACAGAAGATATAGCTGACGCGCCGTATTTTGAAGATATTGTTAATAATATCGAAGATTTTTTCGGCGATTCTATTTTAGTTGCTCATAATTTACAGTTCGATCAATCATTTCTGAAAAGTGAGCTTTACCAAATAGGACGCGATGAGTTTAAAAACTCAAATTTATGCACCTTAAAAATTGCGAGAAAACTTTATCCGGAATTAAAAAGTAAATCTCTCGGAAGTTTAGTATCACATTTTAGAATTCTTCACAAGGGAATACACCGCGCACTGGGAGACGCCAGAGCTACAGCGGAAATATTTTTAAAAATGATGAAACACTTAAAGGATGATCATGATATTGAAACAATATCAGATCTTATAAATTTTCAAAGTGTTCCTTCATCTAAATCATCTTTTAGAATTATCAAAAAAAAGCTTGTTGGCGATTTTGTATCACTCCCCGATTCACCGGGCGTATATTTTTTTAAAGACGCTAAGGATAAAATAATTTATATTGGCAAAGCTAAGTCGCTTAAAAAACGAGTAAAAAATTATTTTTCCAACACAGCCGCCAAAAAAGCGAAGAAAATAGTCAGGCAGGCTTCAAGGTTGGGATATCATAAAACCAACTCCGAATTAACCGCATTACTGACTGAAGCGGAATTAATTAAAAAACATAATCCGCAGCACAATACCATGTTAAAAAAGTTTTCGCAGAATTATTTTATCTGCGCGCAAAATTCTCATAAATATCCGGACGTAAAAGTAGTTACCGCATTTGACTTTGACGGGAATGATTATTTCGGCCCTTATACATCGCGGGAAACCGCAAACACTCTTGTTGAAATAGTTAATAAAACTTTTATGATCAGAGAGTGTAATGAAAAAGAATTCGTTAAAAAAAGGAAATGTTATTTGGCAGATATTGAAAGATGCATTGCGCCGTGCATAAATGATAATATAAAGAAAGAATACAACGAGGAATTAATAAAAGTTTATGATTTTCTTTCAGGCAATAATCAAAATGCCGTTGACAGACTTTTAAATAAAATGAAAACGCTCGCCGAAAATAAAAAGTATGAAGAGGCGGCAGAAATTAGAGATTCGGTAAATTTAATTTTAAGTCAGCTTAACCGTTCTTCAATAATTGCCGAACCGATTAATAACGCCAATGTTCTTGTGGAAATAAATGATTTTATAAATAAAGATTTTATTCTTCTTCTTGAGGGAAAAGTTTTTATTAAGGATTATCTTCTAAATGAAAAAGATTATTTTGAAACAGCGCTGGAGGATTATTTCCAAGGATCAATTCACCTCTTTCAAAATATAAACAGCAAGGACCTTGAAAAAATAAAAATCGCCGTAGCGTGGATGGTAAAAAACAGAAACAATATTAAAATATATTATTTAAAAGATTATGATAGCTACGAGGATTTGAAAATGAAAAGGGCTTTAAGGTAAAACTCTGTGGCTTTGTGTCTCTGTGGTAAAATAATTTGCCACAAAGACACGAAGCCACAATGAAAGTAAAACTATATTTTTTTCATAGTAGTATACCAATCGCTGGATTCAGTAAGCATCTGATTAATTCTATTTACAAGTTTATGAGGATCAGCCAAATACCCTTCCATCAGCAGCGAAGACTCATATAATTGTTCGGTAACGTTGCTTATATACTCATCGTTCGCGTTCTGTTTGAATACTTTCAGCAGATTACGTATCAATTTATGATCTTCGTTTAACTCAAGTACATGAGCGGGAATCGAAGTATCCTTATTAACAATATTCATTATTTTCTGCATTGAAGCAGACATGCCGGTATTCGGATTTACAAGACATGCGGGGCTTCCTTTTAATCTTTTGGATATTTTAACCTCGGTAACTTTATCGCCAAGAATTTCTTTCATCTTAGAAAATAAACTGTCGAGATGTTTTTTGTCGTCTTTATTTAGTTCTTCTTTTTTATCCTTTGTTTCTTCCGCGCTTTCAAATTTTTCAAGTGTGGCGAGATCGGCTTGATCAACGGAACGCAAATCAAAATCCTTGTATTTCATCATTGAGCTTAGAGCGAATTCATCAATCGGATCATAAAGATAAAACACTTCTAATCCCTTACTTTTAAATATTTCAAGATGCGGATCCTGATCAATTGCCTCTCTGCTCGGACCCATTTTATAATAAATTTCTTTTTGTTCCTTTTTCATTCTGCCTGAATAATCAGCGAATGAAACCAGTTCTTTTTCATCGGCGGAAACGGATGAGTTAAATCTCAAAAGCTCCAGGTATTTATCTTTATTGGCATAATCGCTGTAACCCAGTTTAAATACTTTGCCGTGTTCTTTCCAAAATTCGGTAAATTTTTCTTTTTCTTTCTCTGCCATTTTCGTAAGAAATGTAAGAACTTGAGATGTAATACTACTTGAAATTTTGTTAAACACAACATTTTCCTGCAGAGTTTCGCGTGAAATATTCAAAGGAAGATCTTCCGAATCCACCACACCTTTAACAAAGCTCAAATATTCCGGCAGGAGATCTTTATTCTGATGCTGTATTAATACACGTCTTACATATAAATCAAGGCCGTAATTATCACGGTTCATTCCGAACAAATCAAAATTCTTTTTAGGTAAAAACATTAAACTGTGGAATTGAATCGGAGCATCGATGGATAGATGAATATAATCCAGCGGAGGCTCGTTATCATAAGATAAGAATTTATAAAACTCATCGTACTGTTCTTTTTTAATATTTGATTTCGGTTCGCGCCAAAGAGCGGTTACTTTATTAATTTGTTCATTTTCAATTTTGATCGGGAAGTTAATAAAATTAGAATGTTTCTTAACAATTTGTTCAAGTTTCCATTTATCAGAAAATTCTTTTTCATCTTCTTTTAAATGAACTTCAATAATTGTTCCTCTATCCAGCTTTTCATCAAGTTCCACAATTTCATAACTGCCAAGTCCGTCGGAGGTCCATTTTACGGGTTTTTCGTCAGCTTTAAACGATTTGGTTCTTATAGAGACTTTATCCGCAACCATAAATACCGAATAAAAACCGACTCCGAATTTACCTATTATATTGCTAGCGTCCTGCTTATTCTCATTTAATTTTTTTATAAACTCCTCGGAACCTGATTTTGCGATTGTTCCGATATTCTTGATTAATTCATCCTTGGTCATTCCAATCCCGGTATCTGAGATTGTAAGAGTATTTTTTTCTTTGTCGAAAGCTAAATTAATTTCCAACGGTAGGTTTTTATTTTCTATTTCAGTTCCTCTTGTCGATTCGAATCTAAGTTTGTCAAGAGCGTCGGAAGCGTTTGAAATTAGTTCACGCAAAAATATTTCTTTATTAGTATAAAGAGAATGCACTAAAATATTAAGAAGCTGTTTTATTTCAGCCTTAAATTCATATTGTTTTGTTGATCCGGTCATAATAACTCCTAATATTTCTGAAAATTTTAAGGATACAAAAATAATTTTTTTTATTGAAATTTTCCAAATATGCCGCAGAAAAAAAGATTGGATATATAAGCAATTATAAAAATCTTTGAATTATCATCTTAACCGCCAATCCGCAAATTAAGGCGATTGCTATATACATCAATAGTGTTTTAAATGATTCGAATGTAAAACCAAGGGTTGATTTATAACCTCTCCAGCCGCATTCCTTGCATCTAAATAATTTTAATACTGTAAATCTTTTTATTAAAGTTTCCCATATATTTCTTGAGCGTGATACTCTAAGAGTTCCGTTTTTTTTGCATTCAGGACATTTTTGAAATACGGAATCTTTTTTAAATAATATATTTGTACCGGGCATTTGTTTATTATTTTATTTATGAAAATAATATCCGGATATTTTTGAAAATTTAATTACAACCCGGATATATTTACTTAATTATTGCCGTTCAGCATTTTATTGTATAACTGATCATCATTCAAAACACTTAAAGCAATTTCAAATTGTTTATCATGGTTTAATGAAGCTTTTATTCTACCTTCCCTACCGGAAATTCTTGTCGCTAATTCTTTTTCAATTTCTGAAATAATTTCATTTTTTTCGTTTAACAATTGGGTATTAAGAATTTCATCTGTTTTAAGATTCAATTTATCTATATCGCTTTTTAATTCGCTTAATAAATTCTCTTTTTCCGCAGCGTCCAACAACTGTTCCAACAATCTACTTGTCTGCGAATGATATTCATAATCCTGTGATTCAAGGTATTCAACAAAATCATTAAATAGCTCATCGTCGGGAATTTTATCCAAATCTATATCTATATGCGTATTAGAATAATTTGTGGCAAATTGAAAAAACTGACCCTGGGCAAGAAGATATTTCACCTGAATTGATTCTGAAGAATTTTTCACTAGCGAATCGGGGTAAAGTCCGCCGGCAGAATAAACAGTTCTTTTATTGTCCGTCTTATATGTCTCTTTAATAACACTAATTACGGGTTTAACAATTTTACTGTCTTTTGCATAATCAATTTTTTGAATACATCTTCCGCTAGGAGTATAATATTTTCCTGTAGTAACCTTTAAGGAAGTGTTATAAGATAGAGGTATAACGGTCTGAACCAATCCTTTACCGAATGACGGCGTACCAATCACAACTCCCCTATCGTGGTCCTGAACTGCACCTGTAACAATTTCAGAAGCAGAAGCAGTGCCTCCGTCAATTAATACAACAAGTCTGCTGTTTCCGGCAATCGGTTCTTCTTCTGAAAAATATTCAGTAATGCTAGATGTATCTCTTCCGATTACAGAAACAACAAGCTGGCCTTTATTTACAAATTTTTCGGAAACGTCAATAGCCGCATCCAGAAGTCCGCCAGGATTTCCGCGTAAATCCAAAATAATAGTTTTTATTTCTTTTTGTTTTTTTAATTCCGTAAGAGCTTTTTCTACTTCTTTTCCTGAAGATCTACCGAAGCCGCTTAATTTTAAGTAAACATTATTACTTTCTTTTGGAATGAATCCGTAATATGTAAGATTTTTTATTTCAATTTCCTCGCGGATCAGATTAAAAACAAGCGCACCGTTTCCGTTTCTTTTTATGTTAATTTTAACCGTTGTCCCTGCAGCTCCCTGCATATGTTTATTTAATTCGTCATAATTTTCTTTATTAATTTTTACATCGTTAACGTGAGTAATAACATCGCCTATCCTAATTCCCTGCCGTTGAGCCGAATAACCTTCGAGCAAATCAACAACGATAATTTCATCGTTTCTTAAACCTACTGTAGCTCCTATTCCTCCGTATTTCCCTATTGTTATTAAATCGACATCCTTCTGCATGTTTTCATCAATGTACATTGTATAAGGATCGAGAGATTCAAGCATTCCTTTAACGCCGGAAAGCATAAATTCTTCAGGATCAACGTTATCAACATAATTTAGATTTATCTCTTTATATATTTTTCCGAAAATATCTATACTTTTCGAAATCTTAAAATAAATATCGCTGTCGCTTTGAACGAAACCTGAAAGCAATAAAACCGCCAAAGGGGCAATTAAAATTTTAATTTTATTTTTCAACATATTTTGTAGACCTTTCTTCAAATGCAAATATTTCTCTTAAAATATCCTGATGAATCTCTTCTATAGATTTGGAGCCGTTGATGACTTTAAATCTTTTTTCTTCATCCGCGAGTTTTAAGTACCCGTCTCTTACATTTTCATAAAACTTTCGTTCCGAAATTTCTATTCTATCCAGTTTATTTTTTTTTACTTTAGCTTTTCTTTTTTCAATTTCATCAAGCGGAATATCAATGAAAAAGGTGATATCAGGCAAGGCATTTTCAATTACAAATTTATTTAAGCTCTTAATAAAATTTTGATTAAGCCCTCTTCCAAAAGCCTGATATGCTGTTGTTGAATCATGAAATCTGTCAGAAATAAGAAAGATTCCTTTTTTAAGATCGGGTATAATAACTTCGCGAACAAGCTGGGCGCGGCTTGAAGAAAAAAGCAGTAATTCCGTTTCGTCAAACATTTCTGAATTTTTCTTTTCAAGCAGAATTTTTCGTACCTGTTCCGATATTAAGGTACCGCCGGGTTCGCGTATAACCTTAACTGTTTTATTTCTTTCTTCAAGATATTTTACCAGTAATACAACCTGCGTTGATTTACCGCAGAAATCGAGACCTTCAAAAGTTATAAACATATTAGAATTGTTTTATTATATATTCAAGTTTACGGGGTTTTTTATCTATTACGGTAGTATACTCAGGAGATTCCACATAAGGTTCAATTGCTCCCAAAGAATCGTATAGAGCCTGATTATAATTAATATAGGCTTTTACATCATCGTTGCTGAGTTTCCCCAAAATATTTATACCGCCGCGCAGCACAACATTAATTTTGGCCGGAAACAGCAAAAGCTCTCTTGACGCCGGCACATATCTAATTCCGACTAAAATATTTTCAAAGGTTTTATCAACTATTTTTTGTACATCAAATTGTATGTTTGTTTTTTCAAAAGACATTTCAATAAAATTAATTTTCTGAAGATTTATCGATTCATTAATCGCTCTATCGGTATTTTCAAATTTCTTCTTTTCAGTATAAACTTTATTGATTTTTGAAACAATACTTTCCGGCCCTGTTATTTCAACCGAATCAGGGGATAAATTAATTCCTGAGACAAGACCGAAATTTGTTTTAAAAGTAATATCGGCCAACGATTCTATTTGAACAGTTTTGCTTTTTACGGCTTCAACAGTAAATTCAATTTTTTCAGGTTCTATTTCAATAACCTGTAAACTAGTTGATAACCAAGTGTTTGCGTCAATTTCATTTCTTAAAGACAAGGATTGTTTTCCCGTTTTGGAATTTGCTTTTACGTAAAAATCCGGATTGCGTCCAAATGTCAGCTGCGCAAGCTGCCAGCCTTGTCCCTTTAAATTAAGAGTAACCTCATTAATGGATTGATTAGCAATTGACTGGTTTTCAGGAATTCCTGAGACTTTAATTGGAAATTTAATTGAAGTAAAGTATTCGCCTGAAAATGATACAAATACCCATAAAACCACGGAGAAAAAAGAAATAAATACTATTGAAATAATTTTTGATTTCATTTGTAAACAAAATTATAATTTATAATTACTGCCTTACATTTTTATTATAATGATTACTTTAAGTATAACAAATTTTACAATTGCATAAGCCGGATATTTTCAAGGTCTAAAATAAAAAAACTCCACAAAATGCGGAGTTTTTTAAAAAAGATATTAAAAATTTTTTACATCGTCCTAAAATGATCTAAAAGAGTTCCTCTATTAGCTTTTGAAATGTCCCTGCCTTTAATCGGGAAGTTTTCATAAGTTCTAGCCAGCTTTCTTAATTGATGAACATTCAGTATTTCAAGTTCCGACATTGGAGGAATTGATTTTAACTCACCGGGACTTACATCTTTATTCTCTGAGATTTCCTCAATATTTTTTTCGGGCGATGCATTTATAAACTTTGATTCCGTTTCTTCAGAAATAGCTTCGTCTTCAATGTCTAATTCTTCTTCTCTAAAATCTTCGGCTTTTTCTTCTTCTTTATCAGTATTTTCTTCCGGCAATTCATTTAAAGTATTATCTGACTTATCTTGCTTCAATTCAGACGCAGAACTTTCGGAAGAATCAGATTTAATATTTATATCTTCTTCCTGAATATCAAAAAGTGAGACGCTTTTTTCAATTTGTTTTTCTTTTATATCATTCTTTTTAGCAGGTTTTTTCCGGGGTGATTCATCAACCTGAATTCCGGTTTCATAAATAATATGATCTATTTGATCATCCGGTCTCGGAATTATATGGGCAGAAACAAGCTGTCCTACTCTTTGAGCCGCTGCTGAGGCTGCGTCAACAGCTGCTTTTACGGCAGCAACTTCGCCTTCAAATTTAATAAGCACGAGCGCGCCCGTAGCATATTCTTTTGCAATAAGTTTAACGTTGGCCGCTTTGGTACCCGCATCTGCGGCTTCAATTGCGCCAATTAAACCCTTGGTTTCTATTAATCCTAATGCTGATTGCATAGATTATTATCTACTTGCTTCTTTTAGGAAGAATTAATTCTACGTCAGTATGAGGACGCGGGATTACATGAACGGAGACCAATTCTCCAACTCTTTGAGCTGCGGCTGCACCTGCATCTGTAGCTGCTTTAACTGCGCCGACATCACCTCTGACCATAACGGTAACATATCCGCCACCGATAGTTTCTTTTCCTAATAATTCAACTTTAGCTGCTTTAACCATTGCATCGGCTGCTTCAACAGCACCAACCAAACCTTTGGTTTCTATCATTCCAAGTGCATCAAGTGTCATAAAAAGTGCTCCCAATTGTGGTTTAATTTCCTTTTTGAAAATAGTTTATAACGATAAAAATGTCAATTATAAAAATATATGCTCCACCTTATTTAATCAAGCTTTATTTCTATAAACCGCTTAAATATTCCTGGAGTATTACCGATGCCGCATTTTTATCTATTAATGATTTATCCCTTCTTTTCTTTTTAGAAGGGACCGATTCCATAATATTTTCCAACGCTTTTTGAGATGAATAACTTTCATCTACAAGTTCGATCGGAATATCTTTAAGTTTTTTTTCAAGTTCTTTTTTAAATCCTTCAACAAGAAACGTACTTTTTGATTTGTCCCCGCTTTTTAATAAAGGATATCCTAATATAATTTTTTCTACATCAAACTCATTAAATATATTTAAAAATTTCTCCCAGAATTTTGAGTCATTTATAATTGTAACCAAGGGGTAGGCAAACATTTTTAGCGGATCGGTAATAGCTATCCCGACTCTTTTTGAGCCGTAATCAATACTTAAAAATCTTTTTTCAGGGGGATTGATCATAATTTAATTTGAATCGGTTTCCGCATCAAAGCGCTCAACTGAATAAATACCTTTATTTTTCCTTAATCTCTCAATCAGCCTATTTAAATGTTCAATATCGCTTACATAAACCGTTACAGTACCGTAAAAAACGGAATCTGAAGTATTAATATTAACCGCTTTGATATTTGTGTTCTTATAAGAAGTAATGCTGTTTGAAATATCATTTAATATTCCGGCCGAATCTTCGCCTCTTATATTAATACCTGCCACGAAATATGATCCGTTGCTTCTTGGCCACTGCACCGTAATTATTTTTTCCGGCGATTGTTCAGCCATGTTCAAAAGGTTTTTACAGTCCTTTCTATGAATTTTTATGCCTTCGCCAATTGTAATAAATCCGACTATCGGATCACCCGGAATCGGGTTGCAGCATTTAGCGAATTTATATTCTATTCCTTTATATTCCCCTTCAACAATAACTCCGCCTGCCGTGCTACGGGCAAGAGTGGCAAAACTATCGTAGGTTAATTCCGAAATTTCTTTTTCGTCTTTCTGCTGCTCCTGAGTTAATATTTCATCAAGATTAACTTTTTCTTCAAAAATTGCGGCAAAGAATTTTTGACTGTTTTCAAATTTTAATTTGCGGAATAGTTTATTAAAATCATCTTTATCAAAAACAATTTTTAATTTCTTAAGTTTTTTATCCCAAATTTCTTTTCCGGCTTCAACAAGTCTTTCTTCTTCCTTGCTAATATATTTTCTGATATTCGATTTAGCTTTGTGTGTTTTTACGAATTTTAGCCAGCCTTTATTAGGATGCTGGTTTTTTGAAGTTATAATTTCAACTTGGTCGCCGCTGTTCAATTTAGTATCAAGCGGAACAATTTTTCCGTTTACCTTTGCTCCGATGCAGTTAAATCCAACCTTACTGTGTATTTCATACGCAAAATCCACCGGGGTTGATTCTTTTGGAATACGTTTTAAATCGCCCTTAGGGCTGAAAACGTAAATTTCATCCTGATATAAATTCAGTTTGAAACTTGCCAGAATTTCTTTTGTAGCTTCATATTTATTTACATTTTCAAAAACATCGCGTATCCAGTTAACCCAATCCTCCAAGTCCCGGTCGGAATTGGCAAGGTTTTCTTTGTACTTCCAGTGAGCGGCAACGCCTTTCTCGGCAATTTCATGCATTTTACGCGTTCTGATCTGTATTTCTACAAGTCTGCCTTCCGGCCCGATTACAGTATTATGAATAGATTGGTAATTATTTTTTTTAGGAATTGAGATATAATCTTTAAACCTATCCTGAATAGGTTTATATAATTGATTTATAACTCCCAGCACATAATAGCACTCATTTGCATCATCGCTTTCAAGAATAATTCTAATTGCGAAAAGGTCATAAATATTTTCGAAAGTGGTATTAAGTTTAATCATCTTTTTATAAATGCTGTAAAGATGTTTGGGTCTGCCGCCAATTTCAAAATCCAGCTTATGAGCTAAAAGTTTTTCGGCAATAGGTCCAATAAACTTATTTATGTAAGATTCTCTTTCTTTTCTTTTATTATTAATTTTTCGGGCGAGTTCATTATATGCTTCTTTATTCAAATATTTGAAAGCAAGATCTTCAAGTTCCCATTTAATTTTTCCAAGACCGAACCGGTTCGCAAAGGGAGCATATATTTCAAGAGTTTCACGCGCTATTCTTCTCTGTTTTTGAGGTGGAACGAATTCCAATGTACGCATATTATGAATTCTATCAGCAAATTTAACTAGTATAACGCGTACATCGTTTACCATAGAAAGGAGCATTTTTCTATAATTTTCGGCTTGAGTTATTTCCTGTCCCTTAAAAACACCGCCTATTTTAGTAACTCCGTTTACAATTTCGGCTACTTCTTTTCCGAATTCTTTTTCAACGAAATCAAGCCCTATTTCCGTGTCTTCAACTACATCATGAAGAAGCGCCGAAATAACAGAAATATCGTCTAAAGGGATTTCTTTAGCGACAATTAATGCCACATTATAAGGGTGGTAAAAATATAATTCACCGGAAGCACGGAAATCATTCTTGTGCGCTTCATACGCCAGCTTCATGGCTTTGGAAACCAATTCCTCATTAACACTAGGCAAATTCATTTTGCACGCGTGCAGAAGATCATCCAGAAGCTTTTTATTTTTTATTTGTGTTAATGTCATACCGGTAAATTAAATCTAGTATTAATATGTTAATAAATTACAAAAATCAACTAAAATCTTATTCTCCGTTAAGTAATTTAGCTAATCTTTCTTTTTGTTCTTTTACTCTAACAAGTCTTTCGTTAATTCTATTAAGTTCATTTTCGTTTATAAATTGAATGGATAATATTTCCGAACAATAAAACATGGCGGATTTATAATTTCCGATTCTTTCATAGAGCATCGCAATTTTATGCTTCAGTGTTATTTCATTAAAAAAATTCAATCGATTTATTGAATTAAGCGATTTCAATATTCCCGAATAAATTTTGATTGCTTTATGTTTATCAATTTCCTCAAATGCCCTGGCTAATCCCCATTGAAAATATCTATTGCCGGGATATTCATTTAATACAAGATTTGCAATCTCAATTGCTTTATTAAAATCTTTTTCATTTATATAAATCCATAATAACGAATTAACAGCTATATAGTAATTATAAGTTTTATGTTTAATAACCTCTTCAAGAATATTGATGCCGGTTTGTTTATCATCTTTTACAAAAGGAATCCAATTTGCTTTTTCACTTTTCCAATAAAGTAATGATCCTGCCGCAATTTTGGATTCATAAAATTCAGGATTAATTTCGGAGCACCTATTAAAAAATGAAATAGAAAAGTACCCTTCTGAAAAAGCGTCAATATATTCCTCTTCCAATGCCAAATAATAAGCGAGATAACCTTTCGACAGCGCCATATAATAGTTGTTCCACAGATTATTTTCATTTTCGTCAAGGAGTATTTCTGAAAGTTTAACGGCGTGTTCCAAATTTGAAATTATAAAATCATGTTCAAACTCAGTTCCATAGTCCAAAGATTTAGCAATTGAATTCGCGGCATAATAAATATTTCCGATAGGCAGATTTTTAAATTCCATTTCAAGAATTTTAAAGATTGAATCGGCGGAAGCATAATCCTGATTCAAAATAAATTGTGATCCGGTTTTTAATAATTCATCAACTTTTTTTTCAGGAAAGCTTTGAGCAGATACGGCAACCGAAAAAAATAAAAATAGAATTAATTTAAAGCGTCCCAAAGGTTCTGTCTCCAGCATCGCCAAGTCCGGGCAAGATGTACCCGTTTGAATTTAGCTCCCTGTCAAGCGCGGCTGTAAAAACCGGAATTTCAGGATGGTCAATTTCTAATTTTTTAACCCCTTCCGGAGCAGCAATTAAGCAGGAAAGTATTAAATCGTTTGCTCCCTTATTTTTAAGAAATGTTAGAGCCGCAGAAGCGCTACCGCCTGTGGCAAGCATAGGATCTAAAACAATAACCTTGGATATGTCCAGGTTTTTTGGTGTTTTATAGTAATAGTCAACCGGCTGTAAGGTTTGTTCATCTCTTTGAAGTCCGATATGTCCAACCTTTGCATCGGGGATCATTTCGATAAACGCCGTAACCATACTAAGTCCGGCTCTAAGTACAGGAACTAGAACAATTTGCTGTTCTAACTTAAAGCCTTTGGTTATCTCTAAAGGTGATTCAACTTCAATCTCTTTTAAGGCGAACTGATTACTTATTTCGTTTACAAGCGCGTATGAAATTCTGCGTAATGCTAATCTGAATTGATATTCTTTTGTTTCTTTATTTCTTAAATATGTTATATCTCTTTTAACGAGCGGATTTTGAACAACGGTTAAATTTTTCACTAATTACCCCTTTTAATTTTTCTTCCTAATATCGATAAAATATTTATAAAAGGTGAAAAAGGAGGAGTATAATTAAAATCTAATGCTCCCAATGTTTCAGCCTTATTATTATTATAAATCATTGACGAAATCAAATCGCCGTAACCAATTGCTTCTTTTCCTCCGAAAAACTCCGCTCCCAAAATAAAACCATTATAATTATCATATAAAATCTGCCCGAAAGTCTTGCGTGATCCGGGCATAACTTTTACTAAATTGTTTGAAACGGCATTTATTTTTTTGAAATTAAATCCGTTTTCAATTACCTGAGTTTCGTTAAGTCCGACCGATACATACGCGTTATCAAATATTTTGACGGCAATATTTTTTATAACCGGCTCATAAAATTCATGTGCTCCCGCAGCATTTGCTCCCGCTATATGACCATGTTTATGAGCAAATGTAGCAAGAGGTAGATAATCTTTTTTGCGTGTAATTCTGTTTATAATCTCAATATTATCGCCTGCGGCAAAAATATTATTATCAGAAGTTTTAAGCCTATTATCTACAGCCAGTCCTCCGTAATTTCCTAAATCAAGCCTGGATGATACAGCAAGTGAATTATTTGGACTAACTCCTGCAGCTACAAGAATTAAATCAAATTCTTTTATTCTGCCATCAATATTAACAGCTTTACAAAGATTGTTTTCAATAATGTATTTTGGAGAATTACAATTACCGAGGAATTCTATATTATTTTTTTTGAGTTCTTCAAGAATCAAATTACGAACTTCATCCCCTGCTCCCGGAAACGGAAGTTTTGCCTTATCAATAATTGTTACACTACATCCGAGATTATTAAACGATTCGGCCGATTCTAATCCAATATATCCGCCTCCAATTATTAAAACATTTTTAAAGGGATTATTAGATATAAAATTTTTGATAGAAATGTAATTTTTAACCGACTTCAGATAAAATACATTATTCAGTGAATCGTCTAAGTCGTTTATTTTATTAACTATAGAGCCGGTAGTTAATATTAGTTTATCGAAAGGAATTTCGAGTATTGAATTGTCATTAAGGTTTTGAACTGATATTGATTTACTTCTTCTATCAATATTCTTTACAAATGAACGGGTATATACCTTTACTCCTTTTTCTTTTTCAAAAGAATCGGGATCATAGAAAATAATATTCTTGTAGTCTTTAATTTCACCTGATAAAACATAAGGAAGTTCACAGGTACCGGTAGAAATAAATTCACCCGACTCAAAAAGGAGCACATTAGCAGCGGGAGCAATGCGTTTTGCTTTTGCCGCAGCGCTTGGACCCGCGGCGTTTCCGCCTACAATAATTATATTTTTATTATCCGGCATTCAGCAATTCAGATTATTTATACATCTAAATATAGTTATTTTTATTTCATTATTTATCTTTCAGACTGATGGTCATAGGCACGCCTTCAAACCCGAAATGCCTTCTAATAAGTTTTTCCAGATATCTTCTGTAACTATCGGGAATGTACTTAACATCATTCGCAAAAAATAAAAAGATAGGATACTTGTCCCCTACCTGGGTAATGTATTTAATCTTAATTTCTTTTCCATTTGGCGTAGAAGGCGGAGGAGTATTTGATATCTCAGGTAAAATAATGTCGTTTAATTCGCTTGTATTAATTTTTTTACTTCTTTCTTCCTGAACTTTTTTCGCCAGGTCGATAAGTTTATATATTCTTTGTTTGGATAAGGCAGATATAAAAATAACGGGACAATAATCAATTGAGCCCAATTTATCTCTTAGTTCCTGTTCAAATTTCTTTGCAGTATGAGTATCTTTTTCGATAAGGTCCCATTTATTAACGGCAATTATTAATCCTTTTCTTCTTCTAACAGCTTCGTCAATTATTTTCTGATCCTGTTTTTCAAGACCTAATTCGGCATCGACAATTAAAACTGTAATTTGACTATCGGCAATTGCTCTAAAAGTACGAACGTTGGAATAAAATTCAAGATTTTCTTTCACCCTGGCTTTTTTTCTCAAACCGGCGGTATCTACCAATACAATCTCTTCACCGTAATATTTTAATACCGAATCAATACTGTCTCTTGTTGTACCGGGAATATTAGTTACAATACTTCTATCAAATCCCAAAAGAGCGTTTGTAAGGGATGATTTACCAACGTTTGGCTGCCCTACAAGGGCTATTCTCAATCTTGTATCTTCGTCATCATCTTCAATTATTTCAGGGAGGTCTACTAATAAATCATCTAAAAAATCTCCAAGATTTCTTCCGCTAAGCGCGGAAATATCCCATACACTTTTAATACCGAGACTATAGAACTCAGATTTATTTAATCCTTGTTCGGTATTGTCAAGTTTATTAACAAGCAGATGAGATTTTTTATTTGAAGAGCGGAGTATACCTGCAATATCAATATCGACAGGAAGTATTCCGGCTCTGCCGTCGGCTACAAAAAGAATAACATCAGCTTCTTCGATCGCAATTTCGACTTGTTCTTTAATCGCGATTTCAAACAAATCAGTTGAAGCCGGTACATATCCGCCAGTATCCATAATCTTAAACTTCTTACCGTTCCAATCCGCTTCGCCGTAAAGCCTGTCCCGAGTAACTCCGCTAACATTATCAACTATTGCATCGCTGCTTTTCGTAAGTCTATTAAAAAGAGTGGATTTTCCCACATTGGGTCTACCCACAATTACTACTAATGGTGTTTTCATATTCTACTATATTTAGTTTAAAAAATTAGAAACTGTAACGGAGATTTAATTCCGGGTACATTTCAATCCGATACCCTAAATTAAACTTTTTAGCGGTCAATTTCACAGAAAGGTTTTTATTAAATGAATTAGCCGACCAGATAGCATCCGCGATACTTATTATGTGATTGGCCACAATTATTTTAACCGCGGTAGATGCGGTTGAATAATAGTCGTTTGCGACGCCTCTTTCACCAGAGTAAAACTTAAATTGACTTGTTAATGGATCGCCGTATTGAAATGGCTTATTAGGGTCATTTCCGAATTCCGACCATCCGACATTAAACTGTGCATATTTGCCGATCATTTCGTAATACTGCTGATCAGCAAAAGGCGCAAGCCTGTGCGAATAATAATTACCGATAGCAGATTCGAGTTTGTTTAATTCGGTCCAGACTACATTACCTTGTGAGTCAAAAACTTGATACTTGGAAACATCGTCAATTGAAGGATTAATATTTTGGGCATTCGCTATTGTCCATTCCGCGTATTGTTTAACATTCCAATTCTGGTTTGCGTAAGCTTCAAATTCAGCGGTTTTATCATCCCCTTTTTTATCATTAACAATGCCTATATAAATTGCGGCGGCTTCAATTGCAAAAAAGACGGCTGATTTTAAATAGTCACCCGTATAAAGTTCCCCAGCTCCCGGAATAACTGCGGAGAGCAAACCGGCAAGCAATAATGATTTTTTTCCCGGAATTAAAAACTCATTTTTATCATCGGGCATATCTTTAGTATTTTCAAAGGCAATTTGTGAATCGACTTTCAAATTGCCCGTAAATTTCACATCATTTTTTTGAGCAAACAAAAAAGAGGAATGAATTAACAATAAAATTATAATTATTTTTTTCATAACATTTTTCTATTAAAATTGGAAATCAAATAAAATTCCACCGTAAAAAAGCCATTCTTTTCCGTATGTAATTTTTTCACCTATTACTTCTCTTGTAAACTCGTCGAATGAATAGGCCGCGTTAAAGAAAATACTTGTTGGGAATAGATAAAACGAATTAATCTTCACCCTGATTTCCGCGCCAGCGCCTTTCTTGAAATTATTAAATTCAGGAATTTCTCCATTCCACGCGTTTCCGATATCGCCGTAAACTGACATATAAATTTTATCAATATATAAATGACCGAATCTTGCGTCAATATTTCTGAATAAAGGAAAACGGTAGGTTAAATTAAGCCATGCAAGTTCATTCCCGCTAATTGAATAAAACGGATAACTTTTCATGCCAAGCAGCCCGCCGAGATAAAAATCAAAAAAGTCGGGTAATTGAGGTCCAAAAATTGTAGCCGCCCTTAACTGTGTAGTTAACGTATGTCCTTTTACAACTTCGTAATATTCCTTCCAGTTTAATTCAAGTTTATGAAAATTAAAATCCTCATAAAGAGGTTTAAGAATTCCGTCAACAACTTCGTATTCGCTGTTGGGATTAAATTCATTAAACTCATAATCATACTGCAAAGAAACTTCTCTACCTAGCGGATTTATATCAGAGTCGATATTAGGGATAATTGTTTTGTTTTCATATTTGATTCTGAAATTTCTTCCTATAAAATAATTATCCTTTGTGGTTGGATACAAAGTATTATTGCCGTCGGGCAATGTAAAACTTTCTATTGTTGATGTATAACTGCTGTAAACGAAACGGAATTCAAGATTATTTCCTTGAGCAAATATTTTATGTTTTGCAGCTAAATCAAATTCAAAAAGATTATAACCGACTCCGGTTGAAAGTTTATGTTCATAACGCGGCGGGTTAAACGTAGAATCTACGCCGAAGAATATATCCGCGTCTGCTTTTCTGCTTATACTGTAAAGTTCAATCGACATTTCCGGTTTAAGTCCGAGATCATAAATCAGAGGAAGTTTATTTCTATATTCAAACAATAAAAACAGATCGCGTTCAAGTCTTGTATTAATAGCCGCGCCAGCAAAAATGCTGTACCTGTTTAAAAAATCGTTTGATGTTACGTACACACCCGGTTTAAGATTATCAATTAATGAATTAGATAAATTATAATCATCAAATCTAATAAACGGGAAAAAGCTTAGTTTGGAAAAAGCGCCGGAATATTTTGAAGGCTTATAATCAGGCGTCTCATAATCGTTAAAGTTTTTTAACCTAGCTATATCAAAATTATTAATATCACCGTTCGGTTTTTCCATATCCAGGGGAGGATTTTTCTGCCATGTATAAGATTTGGTTTCATCAACCTCGGATTGTTCTTCTTTTGTTATGCTGAATATTTTATATCCCTTTGAAGTATAACCTGCGTAAACAATATCCCCTTTGTCATTAATATCGGGATAAAAAGCTCCGCCCGTAACGTTGGTAATTCTTTTTTTAATTTGAGTTGTCAAGTCAAATTCATATAAATTAAAAATACCTGTTTCATCATCAGCGTAAATTATTCTATTATCTGAGGCGAATACTGCGTTTCTTTCGTCGCTTGCCGTATTCAGAATGTATTTGAAATCAGATCCGTCGGCATTAACAACCGCCAGGTCTCTACCGTGATGATATGAATAATCAAAAATAATTTTATTATTATCAGGCGAGAAACTCGGATTAAATATCAATTCACCGTTTGCAAATATTGTAAGCGCTTTAAAATTCTTGCCGTCGATATCAACAACACCTAAATTTTGAGTTCCGTCTTTCTGGAATACAAAAGCAATTTTTTTACCGTCATGCGAAACCGTGGGATGATTTGCGCGAAGCCCGAAAGTAAGGCGCGTGCTTTCGTCGTCGTTTATATCATAAATGTAAAGATCGTGTATATTAATATTGTTTTTATTTTCTTCTGTAAGTTTTGCATAGACTATTTTATCATCGTCATTTACAAATGATACTGTTGACCGGACAAGAGACTCCAGCATTTTTTCTTTTTTAGTTTCAAAGTCGTATAAAAAAATTGAAGATAGACCGAAGTAATCTTCATTTTTATTGGATATATAAACAATTTTTTTTTCGTCTTTTGAAAATGTGGGATAAAAATTTCCGAATCCTTCGTCTCTGATTAAAGTCCCCTGCACCAAATTTTCTTTTACAGCAGCCGTACGTTTATTATAATCTGCTTTTAAGTATCCGCTCCATTCGTCGTAAATTTCGTTTCCGTCCTTGCCTAATATATCTTTAAACGCGGAGCTAACTGTAAATACCGACATTTCTCCGAGTTTTTTTGATACTTCTCTTAGCTTATCCTCGCCGTATTTCTGTGCAATATATCTTGTTAACGCGAAACCGCTGTTATAAACAGACTCATTGCCTAAACTTGTTTTATTAAACACTCCCATCTGGTTCCATGTAAGAAGATTATCATCGAGAGCGTAGGAACGAAGTATCATATCACGGTGTGTATCCCAATCATCATAATCAAATTCTTTTCTCATATATTGAGCGGTGCCTTCGGCAAGCCATGCAGGGACATTAATACCGGCAATAGGGTAAGAAGCAATAAAATTAGGAAACCCGTAAAGTATATCGGGACGCCGTTTATCCTCATAGTTTAAATATTGCACATAAAACGCCGGTATTGATCTTCCGAATTTCATACCTGCCTGAATCTGCACCATATGAGTAAACTCGTGAGAAATAACATTTCTCAGCCAATTATGAGAGCCGCGTAAATCGAAATCAAGCGCGGAAGCCCATATTTCAATTTTGTTATCAAAAAAATATGTGGCACCGTTAGAAAAATCATCAATATCTTTAATAACAAAATGAACAGTTTCGGGCTCGTATTCGTAGAGAGAAGTAATCGGCCCCCAAACTTCGTCCGCTATTTTAGCCACTACTTTCGCGGTACGCTCAGCTTCGGGGTGATAATGAACAACAACTTTTTCGCCCTTAATTGTAAGCCATTCATAGTCAGGAAAATATTCATTAAACTGCGCGTTAGTGTTTATATAAATAAAAAATATTAAGACAAATAAAAAACTATTAATCCTCATCCGTAATCCAGTTAAAATCGATAATTTGAATATTTATTTTATTACAGCAATTTTTATAATTTTATTAGCCGCGGCGCCTGAATTGCCCGAAGCTTCAATACGTGCGAAATATACTCCGCTGCTTACAGAATTTATATTCCAAGGAATTTCATTATATAATCCTCCAATTGCATCGGAGGTTAACTCGGCAACAAAATCACCGGCAAGATCAAATATTTTAACATTTACTTTGGAATCTTCGGCTACGTAAAATCTTATATATGTTTCCCCTTCATAAACGGGATTAGGCCAGTTATATACTTTATCTGCAGGGAAGTATTCATTAAAAGTATTGGTTAATTTTGCGGATTCGGCAAATGATGCGTTTAAATTATTACCGAATTTTCCCGTCCATAAAAGTTTTCCATTTGTACTTTTATAATTCCAGTTATAAAAATAACCGTTTCCGTTAACTGCCGATATTCCGAAATTATTTTGATCCTTATAAATGAACAGCGGAGCTGAAATAACCGCGCCGGCTGTTAAATTTAATCCTTCTGCTAATTTATTTTTATCGCCCGGAGTAAACGCTAAAATTCTTCCATCTTCGGTAGTTATAGCAACTTCAATTTTACCGTCATTGTTAAAATCGGCAATTGAAGGGGTGCCTGTAAAATATTTACTGCTTGTATTTATAAACGGGAACCCGTCCACCAACGCGCCAGCAAAATTAAATGCTTTAACTTTATTGCCGTCATTCAAAACTATATAATTGTTTCCGTCTTCAAATAAATCGCCAACCGAAAAATCGGCAATAACATTATTTGAATTAACAAAAAATGAACTCTCTACTTCACCGTTTTTAACGAAGTTGAATAAATTACCTTCTGTTAAAACAACGGATATATAATTTCCGTTTTTGTCTTTAGTTAATACATGTTTTAAAATTTCATTTGGGAATTGAATTATATTAGCTGAAGCAGTAAATAATTTATTAGAAGCAGAGGCTGTAAGTACATCATTATTAACAGCAATTTGATTCACAGGCTCATTAAACAAACTAAAATCCTGCAGCGCTGCATTTTCAAATGATCCGTCTGCAGCAATTACATATTTTGTAACAAATCCTATATTATTGCCAACAAATAAATTGATACTTTCGTCCTCATTAATAGAAGCAACTATTGGAGCTGATATTGTACTGACAGCATCAATACTTCCCTGCGAGACTGCTGCACCGTTTAATTGAAAATAACTCAAAATGTTTTGGGAAGGATATACAGCAAACAATGAGCTACCTTTTTCAAAAATTAAGAAATCATCTGTAATTTCATTACTGATTTTATAAATAGGCTGGTCTTCTTTAAAAACTGAAAGAGAAGTTCCTGATTTAATAAATGAATAAATAGAATTATTAAAAACAATTGATTTCACGGATGTAGGTTTTTCCGACGACGAAATTTTTTCAGAAAAGTTAAGACTAACATAAGGGCTGGAATAACTAAGCTTAAACGACATTTTATTGCCGATAGGACTAAAGTCTACGATGTTTATTAAACTATTGCCGCCTGTATTAGAGTTAGTATTTGGTTTTGAATCGGGTGTAAATTTATTTTCGTAATATTCCGAGGGATTTTCCTGATACCATGTATCCTGTCTGGTTCCCTCTCCAACAACTATGTCGCCGAAAATACTTCTGAATTCTTCCCCGATATCAATTATACCATCCGCTTCAACTATTTTAATTCCTTTATTCTTCTGATCTGAGTTAATTTTATTATCTGTAATATTGGAATTAATTATCGACTCGTCAATATGCCAGATAACAATCCCCATATCATAAAAAGGATCAGTAAGAAGCTGCTCATCTTCAAAACCGGGCAGGGCCCAATCATATTCGTCAATATCAATTACAACACCGTCAATAAGCTCAATATTAAATGGGTTAAAACCGGCAGTATCGTCTTTTGCAAATGTCTGGATTTTAGTTTGACCGTTTACAATCGAAGTAATAACGGCGCCGTTTTTATAAGCGTCGCGTTTACGGTTTTCAATTAAAAAATATTCAGAGGAATTAATCGGCACTTTTAAAATAGTTGTATCACCAGCGGCGGCGGCATTTTTAGCAGCTAAATTTATGTTATAACTGCCGGGCTGAACGGTTTCCGCTTGTTCCCATCCAAGGTAAATTTTTTCCCAGGGCGAAGGTTCGGGAGGAAACAAACCGCTGTAAGCGAAAAATGATTGTCCGTCCATAAGCCCGAATCTTCCTATTGCGGTTCTTCCGGTTTCCGTATTAAATAAATCCGGCAGTCCAAGATGACTTGCGATAGTGCTTACAATCAATCCGTTAATAGTAAGCTCAAGCAATACTGTTTGACCAATACCTGAAACTTCCCTGCTTTCAGTTTCGGGTAATATAGCCGTATTATTAATTTTAAAGGAAGCATTTTGAACTTGAAAGCCTTCAAAATCATTACCGTAAATTTTCTTCAGCTGATTATTGCTTAAATAAATTGAAGGAAGGTCAAATCTGCCAAAATCGATTGTAACTTCAACAATGTCTCTTCCTACACCTGCGTGAAAAACAATAAACAAATCGAAATCGCTGTAATTAAAATCCGGGAACCGCTGATCGGCATTCTGCCATACTTCCTGAGCGAGCTCACCGAGTTCGGAAAATGTTTCGGAATTTTGAGGAGGCGAATAATTTCTCATCGGTTGAGACACTGTAATTATATCGGGCAAAAAACTATATGATATATTTGCCTTGCCGTTTGAGACTTTCCTGAAATAATTTTCGGCAAATTTCATATGATTTGAAAAATAGTTTAAGTCATGAGGAAGCGGATCAATAATAGAAGTACCGTAATCCTTTGTATAAATGGTACCGAATTTGCCGCTGCCGTAAGTTTGATCAAACTTATCTTCCTGAAATTCAACCAAGGCGCAAAGTATTTTTAAAGTATCCCCTGAATTTAATATTTCAGGATTTTGGGCCGGAGACGGATTAAGCCGTCCATTAAAAGTTTGGGCAGTATAACTGCCCAAACTAAAAATTACAATGAGAATAGAGAATAATATTTTTTTCATTTTTCTTTAATTACTTATTAAGTGTAAAACCATCCTTGTATAAAAAGCAACCTTTCGGAAAACCGAAAAGTCCGCACAATTATTTTATATTCCTCTCGGAAATCCTTTCGATGACTGATGAGAGGTATTTCCCCATCCTATCAATAATGTAAATCTAAGCGTATCTGATAACGGATGATTTTCGCCCCCCGTAAAAACATCGGTAGTAATATAACTGAAATCAAACCCGTAAATATCATATCTGATACCGGCACCCATTGTAACGAATTTTCTATTTCCGTAAGAAGGGTCTTCATAAAAGAATCCCGCTCTTAAAGCAAACATAAAATCTTCAGGTGTTCCATACCAGTATTCAAGTCCCATCGAAGTAACAATATCTCTTAATTCTTCATTTAAGGGCTGATCTGCCCAGGCAGTAAAAACGGCTTTATAGAATTTGTCTTTTTCGCCTGTACTGTTGCTGTCGGCTCTATCAACCAATAATTTCGAAAAATCCACGGTATAGGTTAAAGAGTTATAATCATCTTCCATAAGTCTGAACGCCATTCCCAGACGGAAGTTAGTCGGGATTGGATCAGCCTGAGCCTGATCAATATAATAAATTTCAGGACCGACGTTGCTTAAGTTCATACCAACGCTAATTCTATTACCGAAATCACCAATAAAAGGAATATTAAAATGTTCGGGGCGCCACATAGCCGCGACGTCAAAACTTACGGAAGTCGCAACTCCTTCACCTTGTTCGCTGCCTGCTCCCTTGTCGGAAAGTCTGCTGTGTATTAACCTGAAGTTAAGTCCGATTCCCCAATCATTAGATATTTTCGCGGCGTAACCCACTGTTAAAGCTGCGTCAAATGAACGGAAAGTACCTAAAACTGTAGGATCATTTTCACCTGTTCTCTGAAATTCACCAAAGTTCATATATGTGATACTTGCGGTAACTGATCCGCCAATTTCTTCGATGTATTGTCTATAAGTCAGATAATCATAAAATAGATCTAGATTAAACTGAGGCAGCCAGTTACTATGTGTAATGCTTATTTCACTACCGGCAAGAAAGGCAATACCGGCAGGATTCCAAAAAATTGCCGCTGAATTATCGGCTAAACCGCCGCCTGATTCTCCAATTCCGCCCGCTCTTGAATCGGGAGCTAATAATAGAAAAGGTACTGCCGCTTCACCCTGCGCATATAATCTATTTACACTGAGAATCGAAGTCAAAATTGCAATTATAATTGCGATTTTTTTCATTTAGATAAACCTCCTAAAAAGTTGTATTTTCAAATTTTACAAGTTATTATTTTACTTAATTATTGCCAATTTACCAAGAATATTTTCTTTGTATCTTGAATCTACCGTTTCTACAACCAGTTTGTAAAAGTAGGTCCCGTTGGCCAAAACGCTGCCGTCTTCATCACGCCCGTCCCATGGAATTTTCACAAATTTATCCCATATATTATGTTCTTCAATTTCTTTAATTAATCTCCCCGCAATTGTATAAATTTTTATTTTTACGTTAAAAGGCTGATCCAGGTTCTGCTGAAATGTAAATGTTGTTGAAGATGAAAACGGATTAGGGTAATTAACTATATTTCTTAAAACTAAAGAGGAATCGCTTACAACTGTAAAATAACTTTCTGTCTCTGATAAGTTATTAAATACATCCCATGCTTTAATTTTAATTGTATAATTTCCCGGTTCTTTATCAAAAAAATTATACTCAATAACTCCCGACTTACCGCCTGAATTTAAATCCCCTATAAAACTATTTGAAAAATCGATCGGATTTTCAACTTCGTCGTTTAATATTCCTTCTAATTTGTGCCCCACCCCAGTGCCCGTTGTATTAAGTCCGGTTTCATCGTTTAATTTAACAAGTAATTTGAAATCGGGGTTAACCAAATAAGAGCTTTCGAAACTAAGATTGTCGTAATAAATCTCAATTTCAGGGCCTTTGTTGTCGTTTACTACCGAAGTATCCGTACCGCCTACAATAACATTTGTTGTAAAACCAATTCCGTCATAATCATCGTTAAAAACATAAGCTACTATTTTACCGTTTTTATTTTCATATGTTATATCTTTGGGTACAACAAAACCAGTCTGAAATTTACCGTTTTCAATTGAAACCCTGCCGTTAAAAATAACGCCGCCTTGTTTAACCACGTTTTGATTTAAGTCTTTTATAAGTTTGATTTTTTGGGCGTCATAAACGGTTACAAAACCTTCTCCTTCAAATGTATTATCAATTTGATTATTTGAATTACGCACCGATCCATCTATTGAAACAGTACTTAACGCCTTAATCTGAATTGGGTTTAAATTAACCTGAATTCCGTTTACCGAATCAATTTGAACCGGGAGTCCCGGTGCATCAAGAGAAAGAGCCGGATCGCACATCAATAAAAATTTCGAATCATTTTCTCTAGAAAGCGCATTTTTGGTTAAGAAATACGCCTGACCAATGGTTCTTTTTTCCAATGTAGCTGAATTACCGGGAAACAAATTTGAATAAAATTCTTCATTTAGTTCAGCGTTGGGAGCCGAATAAACAGGTCTTGCTGAAACAAATCCGCCAATCATTCCCCTAGAGTCTGTAAAAATCATTTCTTCTGCGGCGCTTATGCTTGAAGGTTTATCAAAATTTCCGAAATCACAGGTTGCCGCGGTTAAAAAGAAATATTTATTGTTTTGAAGACGCGGGATTGTTGTTGCTCTTACAAATACATTTTCATGAGCCCAAAGATTTGGGCTGCCGTGTCCCTGGTAATTCATTATTAAAGTCCCGGAATTAACGGTAGAAACTATCGCGTCGGTAACAGCAGGTTTGGTTCTACCTAACCCCGTAATAACCGTGGGATATTCAGCCAGATATATTTTTTTGATATCAAAACTTTTAGGAACATAATCGGTTAATTGCTCCGACTGCTGGGTATGCGGCAAAAATTCTATACCTTTAGAAGTAATATTATCATCGGCGACCAATGTAATTGTATTTCGCCATGAGCCTTTTTCCATATTTTTTTCATAATCAATAATTTTATCAATTATAACATTAGCGTCTTTATTGCTAACTATATTCAGTCTTGCTATAGCTACATCGGGGGCACTGTCATTACCCGAGACTCTGGCAAAGTAATCGTCGGTTGTAAAAGAGTTTACATCATGTTCAGAATTAATACTTTGATATGTATATACATAATTTGCGTAATCCCCTTCGGTTTTCAGATAGTCGTAAGTACCGTCGCCGAAGAGCAAAACGTAATATGGTTTTTGTGCCCAGTTTTCATAAGCGTATTTTATGAAATTACGTATTGCGGTTGGATCTGCCAAACCTCCGCTGAATTCATTAATTATATCATCCATATATATTATCTGAACTTTTAATTTATAAGGAGATTCATTCTCCCTATAACTTTTATATCTTTCTGCCTCTTCTGAAAATATTTTATCGGTAATAAGGATATAATCAGCCCCTTGAGCAATACCATGAATATTAGAGTTATCAACTTTAACGGGGTTTCTGATTTGTTTAAATACAGCGGAGTTAACGGCTAAATACTTACTAATATTTCCTTTTGCCTCGGCCGACTGAAATACAAATTGTCCACCGCTTATTTCCGCGTTAGTTATTCTTTTTACGGATGAAAAATCAGTTATATCAAAAACAAAATTATCGCTGTTTCTAAAGTTAGATATTGTGTATTTAATAACCGCGTTTGTATCTGCCGAGAAGAAAATAAGACTGTCGCCTGCGGCTGTTAGATATTTAGAATACCGGATTTCAATATAATCTATATAACCGGCGTCAGATGTATTTGATTTTGCGTCAAAATTTATTTTAAGAACACTTCTATCTTCTGGCAGTACAGCTCTGTAATTAAAGCTTCTTTTAGTAAGTCTTCCGAATTCATAATCCGAAGAAGCGCCTGAAATATTTATAGAATATACAGTTACATCATTTTCATAAATTGTAAACGATCTGTCTGACTTAGCGGCGTTTGCAAATGAGAATGAATATTTAATATTACTATTCGACACAATATTTTTTAGTGAATTTATATATGTTTTGGTTTTATTTGTTGGGGTAAATTCGTCCCCGTAATAAACTCTTCCCGATCTTGCAATATTTACTTTATCATCATCTACAAACGCAAATGCATTTGTCGTTATCTGTTCAAATACATTTGTTTCATTTAATGAATTTTTATCCTCAATTCTTTTCCCGGCTGTTCCGCCAGAAGTTATCCAGAAGTAATTATTTTTATCATAAAAATGTTTTCTTCTTATAATATCATTACTTGTCTGATCAAACTCCCAGAAATTAATACCTCTGCCGTAGAATAATATATAATCGCTTTCATCAAACCTGCCGTCTTCTTGTCCAAAAACAAGTATTGCGTTTTCAATTAGATCCGAAGCGGCTGATATTGCCGGATTTTCAGGGAGTACGTATCCCCCGTTATTATATATTTTTATTGTTCGCGGATCGACAGAGGCGGCATCAATTCCAATTGAAGCTAATTCAGATCTGCTTATTTTATACATTCCTTCGGCGGGAGCGGTAAATTTGTACCAAGTTCCCTGTGCCAGAACAGAGTTAACAACCGCATTAGTTTTCCTAAGATTGGTATTTGTCCTTCCCCAGTTTTTTGCCGTTTCAAAATTTATTACGACATCTTTTAAATATTTATCGTTTATAGGATTATTTACATTTCCGTTAGCGAAATTAATTTTTAAGATTATTTTATTATAATAAATAATTTTCTTATTAACCGGATCAAACTGAACAGGCGATATTTTAATTTTTTGTACCGCTAGATCTCTTACATATACGAATTGACCGAAGGAAGCTGTTTCGGATGATTTATAATCGTTATATTTTTCGCTTAGTATGTATTGATAGTTTACTGAAACATCTTCTTTAACAGCGGTAGGCGAAGGTATAACATTGCCGGAAATAGCGGTAAAGCTGCTGTTCATAATTTGAATTGTATTTCCGAATTCGGATGGAACGCCAATATTTATAATTCTAACCGGAATTTGAGGCATACCGGGGTTTTCAGCGTTTTCGTATACCGCATTTTTAATTTTGAAATTTTTATATAGCAATCCGTCTATTGTTATATCCGATGAATCCAATACTACCGGAGTATATTCAATTACTATTGAAGAATTATTTGAAGAAATTATCTTAATATCCTGAGAAGCCATTACCGGCAGGCATAAAAATAGGAAGATAATTATTATAGAGAAATTGCTTTTCATTAAATCTCCAGGTAAAAGAAAAAACTATAAAAAACTTACATTATTAATGGATTAATTCAATGCAAAAAACAGTACAAAATTCTCTATATAAATACTTCCTCATTTGTGTGGTCAAAAAATAGCTAACTTATGACCTAATTGTCAAGTCAATTCAACTTATTTTGCACTTTTTAATATTTTTAAGTTTAGTATATCGCCGGCGGTTTTATAAAATAAAGAATAAATATTATCCTCATAAATTATATTCATTTCTTTATTTATCAAAACAAGCTTTCTTTTAGTGCCACCCAATATTCCGGAAGCATTGTATTTTTTTGCCACTGTTCCTTTATAATCGCTTAAAAGAGGAAAATTAAAATTATATTTTCCGGAAAACTCTGAATGAGAATTTTGCTTACCGGGGTTAATTCCTACAACCTGTATATCTTTATTTAAAAATTTACCGATGTTTTCGTTATAGTCGCAAAGCTGTTTAGTGCATACAAATGAATTATCTTTCGGATAAAAAACAAGTAAAGTATACTTCTTAATATTTTCGGATAATGTAAAGTAACTGCCATTTTGGTCTTTTAAAGTAAAATCGGAAGCCGGTTTAGGATTCATTATAATCCCAGCAGATCTTTATTTTTTTTCATGGCTTCAATGCAGAATTGAATATGTTCATCAAGCGGAATGCCCAGTTCCTCGGCTCCGTTAGTTATATCTTCCCTGCTGACAGCTTTCGCGAATGCTTTATCTTTCATTTTCTTTTTAACCGATTTTACTTCGACTTCGTCAATTGATTTGCTGGGCCGCACATACGTAACAGCTGTAATAAATCCGGCAAGTTCATCGCATGCATAAAGCACTTTTTGAAGCAATGATTCGCGCGGCACTCCCGAATAATCGGCGTGAGACAAAATCGCGTTTCTGAATTGTTCGTCAAATCCTTTTTCTTCCAATATTTTTGATCCGACAAACGGATGCTCTTCCGCGGTAGGAAATTTTTCATAATCAAAGTCGTGGAGCAATGCAACGTTTCCCCAGTATTCGGCATCCTCGTTAAATTTTTCCGCGTATGCTTTTACGCATGATTCAACCGCAAAAGCGTGTTTTAAGAGACTTTCACTTTTCGTGTATTCTTTTAAAATCTCCAGACATATATTTCTGTCTCTCATATTATCCATATAAAATCCTTTTCTTATTTTGCGTTCGGATTAAAACTCGGGCACATCTGCCCGATCACACAGTTAAAACATTTTGGTTTTCTTGCGAAACAAACATTCCTGCCGTGAGTTGCAAGCCAATGCGATGAGTTAGTCCAATAATTAACAGGCAATAATTCTTTTAATTGCTCTTCAATTTTTTCGGGATTCTGGGTATTCACAAAACCTAACAAATTTGACAATCTTTTTACGTGGGTATCGACAGCAATTGCAGGTATGCCGAAAGCGTTACCCGCAACAACAGAAGCGGTTTTTCTTCCGACTCCCGAAAGTTTTGTAAGTTCGTTAAAATCTTCAGGTACCTTGCCGTTATGTTTTTCAATCAGCTGCGAGCAGCAGGCTTGTATGCTTTTTGCTTTCTGTCTGTAAAATCCCGTTGAGAAAATATATCTCTCTAATTCTTCATGACTTACATTAACAAATTCTTCAGGAGTATTAAATTTCTTAAATAGAGTTTTCGTTACAATGTTTACTCTTGCGTCCGTGCATTGAGCCGAAAGAATAGTAGAAATTAAAAGCTGAAAGGCATTATTATATTCCAGGGCCGGTTTAACGGCGGGATATTCATTTCCAAGCAGATCAAATATTTTTTTTGCTCTGTTCTTTTCAGCTTTATCCGGCATCTCTGTTAAATCTCTTATCAATTATTTTTAATCTTTCTACAGGTGAATTTTTTATAATATGATCTTGAATAATTTCTTCAACATCGTCTTTTGTTACTCCGCCGTACCAAGTTTGTTCCGGATAAATAACGACTGCAGGCCCAAATTCACACGCGTCCAGACAGCCGGAAGTATTAGCCCTAACCATTGATTTTAAGCCAAGTTCCCCGAGTCTCTTTTTAAATAATTCTTTTAACTCGGCAGAACCTTTATCTAAACAGCATCCGCGCGGGTGACCTTCTTCCCTTTTGTTTTCACAAATAAAAATATGTTTTTCGAATCGTTTCATTCATTCCATTTATTAAAAAAGGGAATATTTTCCCTTTTTGTAGCGCGTACGGGATTCGAACCCGTGATCTCCGCCTTGAGAGGGCGGCGTCCTAAGCCACTAGACGAACGCGCCGTTTTGTTATTTGTAATTTTAGGTTTATTTAGAATAAGAATCAACATTAAGCGCAATTAAAGTTCTCTTGCCGCCTTCAAAGGTAATGCCGTCAACTTAGTCGAATAAAAGAATTTGAAAAGAATAGAACGCAGATCGTTATGATGTTTATGATTTTTTATGATAATCTTAATTGATCTTAATAAATCATAAAAATCTGCGTTCCATTAACACCCTTAAGTTGGCAGTTTTGATTAGAAAGAAAGAGAAATTAATTATTTAAAAATGACCCGAACGGGTCACGGTTTTTGCGGAACCTTACGTATATCATTCCGTCTGAATAATTGAATCAACAAAATAAAAAATCATTTACCGGGGGGAAAAATGAAAACATTATTTAAACTAACGGTATTGGTATTATTCCTTACATTTATTTCCATACCAATAAATGCAAAACTATTACCGGCAGATTCGTCGGTTAAAGTTACAAAATCCAGGATTGTGGACAATTTATTAGTAGGAATAAAATCTCAGAATGAAGGACTAAAACTAAGTTCGCTTTTTCAGCTTGGTAATTATGCAATGGATAAAGCCGTCATTGAATTGATGAGAACATTAAAAGACGACTCAAAAGCGGAAGCTCGAATTACAGCCGCTCTGTCACTTTATAAATTAGGGGATCCCAGGGGATTGTTCGCAATTGGAAGAGCAGCCATTTTTGACGAAAGTCCGCGTGTAAGAAAAATGTGTGAAAAGTATTATCAGCAGTCTGTTTTAGCTCATTATAATTAAATCCGA